>Ga0209864_1000002_pt1 | contig 106154 bp, 105 predicted proteins | sample GWRWT4_25Nov14_FD_187184 | JGI IMG/M metagenome (GOLD analysis project Ga0209864, IMG submission 187184) | Sand microcosm microbial communities from a hyporheic zone in Columbia River, Washington, USA - GW-RW T4_25-Nov-14 (SPAdes) (version 2) | ecosystem: Engineered > Artificial ecosystem >...
GCTGACCAGGATGCGCGGATGCGCGGCTGTGGCGTTGGCGGATTTCAGACGATCCGCGAGAGGGGCCATGCCCTCTACCGGTTTTAGCGGGTTTTGCGAGCTGACCAGCCACCAGACCCGGTCAAGCCGCAACCGCTTCAGCGCGATCAGGCTGATATGGCGGTGCCCCGCATGGGCCGGGTTGAACGATCCGCCCAGCAGGCCTACGCGCATACCGGGATAGAGAAGTTCACGGTTCATGGGGATTAAAGCATCGTGCAGCCTGGTGATGGTGCCAATCCACCCACAATGTCATCGCGAGCGAAGCGTGGCGATCCAGAGCGCCAAACTCAGGCCTTACCGTGTGACTCTGGATTGCCACGGCGCTAAGCGCCTCGCAATGACGCAGGAGGGGGTGCGATTTTATCAATCTCCATCACCCATTACGCCCGCGTCTGGCCGGAGCCGCGCACGACATATTTGTAGCTGGTCAGTTGCGCCGCGCCCACCGGACCGCGCGCATGCAGCTTGCTGGTGGAAATGCCGATTTCGGCCCCCATGCCAAATTCGCCGCCATCGGCAAACTGGGTCGAGGCATTGTGCATGACAATGGCGCTGTCGATCCGTGACAGGAAATGCTCGGCGGTCGGGCCGTCATCGGTGATGATGGATTCGGTATGCTGCGATCCATAGCGCTGAATATGTGCGATGGCTTCATCCACGCCGTCCACGATGCGAACGGAAAGGATGGCGTCGAGATATTCCGTCGTCCAGTCGGCCTCGGCCACCGGTTTGACGCGCGGATCATACGCCTGCACATCGTCTGCACCGCGCACTTCGCAGCCAGCCCCGATCAGATCGGCCACCAGCACCGGCAGGTGCGTTGCCGCACACCGGCGATCAATCAGCAGGGTTTCCGCCGCGCCGCAAATGCCGGTGCGGCGCATTTTGGCGTTGAGCACAATTTTGCGCGCCATTTCCAGATCGGCCTTGCCATCCACATAGACATGCACCAGCCCGTCCAGGTGGCCCATCACCGGCACGCGGGCGTCGCGCGTCACGCGCTCGGTCAGGCTGCGCCCGCCGCGCGGCACGATGACATCGATATATTGCGTCATATTGCCCAGCATATACCCCACTGCGGCACGGTCGATGGTCGGCACCCGCTGCACCGCGCCTTCGGGAATTTTCGCGGCGTTCAGCCCTTCCAGAATACATTCATGAATGGCGCGGCTGGAATAATAGCTTTCCGAACCACCGCGCAAAATCACCGCATTGCCCGCGCGCAGGCATAGGGCCGCCGCATCCGCCGTCACATTGGGGCGGCTTTCATAAATGATGCCGATCACGCCCAGCGGCACGCTGACCCGTTCAATATGCAACCCATTGGGCCGGTCCCATCCGGCCAGCACCTGGCCCACCGGATTGGGCATGGCGGCAATTTCATCCAGGCTGCGCACCATGGCTTTGATACGCGCATCGTCCAGCTTCAGCCGGTCGAGCATGGAGGCGGGCAGGCCGGCAGCCTCTGCGGCAGCCATATCTTTTGCATTGGCTTTCAGGATCAGATCGACATTGGCGCGCATCGAGGCGGCGGCGCAATAGAGGGCGGATTCCATCGCCTTGCCGTCCCGATTGGCCAGATGCGCGGCTGCTTCGCGCGCGCGGCGGCCGATTTCGTCCATGATGGTTGCGATTTCGATAGCGGAAAGCTCACGCGACGGCCTGACGGAAGCCGCATCTGCCTTACGCTGCGGTTCGCGTCGCGCTTCGTTAATGTCGGTGATGGTCATGTGTGTTTGCCTCCGCCCGTAATTACCAGATCATCCCGGTGGATCATTTCCGTGCGCCCACGATAGCCCAGCAGGCGTTCAATTTCACCGCTTTTATGCCCGGCAATCTGGCGCGCGTCTTTGGCCGCATAGGCGCACAGGCCACGGGCGATTTCAGCGCCGGAAGGGGCCAGCACAATCACTGCGTCGCCCCGGCTGAATTCGCCGGTTATCTCGCGCACCCCCGCAGGCAGCAGGCTTTTTCCGGCCAGTAGCGCCTCTACCGCGCCTGCATCCAGAGCCAGGCGTCCCGCAGGTTCCAGCACACCTGCAATCCATTGTTTGCGCGCAGCGGCGGGCGAGCCGTGCGCCAGAAACCAGGTGCAGCGCGCACCTTCCTGGAGCGCGCGCAGCGGATGCAGAATGCGGCCATTGGCGATGGCCATCGCACACCCGGCGCCCGTTGCAATCTTTGCCGCCGCCAGCTTGGTAATCATGCCGCCCGTTCCCACGGCAGACCCGGAACCGCCCGCCATCGCTTCGATCTGAGGCGTGATGCTGGCCACCTCGGCAAAATGCTGCGCTGCCGGGTCAAGACCCGGATCAGCCGTATACAGACCATCTATGTCCGAAAGCAGCACCATGCAATCGGCGCTGATCATCTGCGCCACGCGCGCCGCCAGCCGGTCATTGTCGCCATAGCGGATTTCGCTGGTCGCCACGGTGTCATTTTCATTCACCACCGGCACCGCGCCAAGTTTCAACAGCGTGTTGAACGTATTGCGCGCATTCAGATAGCGCCGTCTTTGTTCGGTATCTTCCAGCGTCAGCAAAATTTGCGCGCAGGCCAGGTTTTTTGCAGCCAGTGCGGCCTGATAGGCATGCGCCAGATGCACCTGCCCGGCGGCGGCGGCGGCCTGGCTTTCTTCCAGCCGCAACGCCTTGCCGCGCAGGCCCAGAATGCCGCGCCCCAGCGCAATCGCGCCCGATGACACCAGCACCATTTGCGCGCCATTGCTACGTAAATCCGCTACATCGTCTATCAGCGCGCGCAGCCATTGATCGCGCAATGCGCCGCTTTCAGAATCGGTCAACAGCGCCGAACCAATCTTGACGACGATGCGCTTGGCCCTGGCCAGCCGCTTCGCGGCAACCGGGCTCATGGGCTCCACTGCGCCACGGGTTCGGGATTATTTTCAACCGCCGCCACCGCACGGGCGCGTTTAATGGCGGCAAGTAATTCGCGCAAAACTTCCTGCACGCCCTGTCCCGTTGCGCCGGAGATGGTCATGACGGTCTGGCTGCTGGCCTTTTCCAATGCGGCTTTTTTTCTGCGAATTTGTTCCGGTGTCAGCGCATCGCATTTATTCAGAACCAGCAGTTCAGGCTTGGCCGCCAGTTCGGGACTATATTCCTGCAATTCATGGCGGATGGTGCGATAGGCCCTGGTGATCTTTTCCTGTGTGCCGTCAATCAGATGCAGATTGACGCCGCAGCGTTCCACATGCCCCAGAAAGCGGGTGCCCAGTCCCGCGCCTTCATGCGCGCCTTCAATCAGGCCGGGAATATCGGCCATGACAAATTCCTCGCCATCGCAATAGACGACGCCAAGCTGCGGATGCAATGTCGTGAACGGATAATCCGCGATCTTGGGCCGCGCGCGGCTGACCGCCGCCAGAAACGTCGATTTGCCCGCATTGGGCAGGCCGATAAGCCCCGCATCGGCAATCAGTTTCAGGCGCAGCCAGACCCATAGCTCGACCGATTCCTGCCCCGGATTGGCATGACGCGGGGCCTGATTAACCGGCCCCTTGAAACGGGCATTGCCCCAGCCGCCATTGCCGCCCTTAAGCAGCCGGATTTTTTGTCCGGGTACGGTCATATCGGCCAGCAGGGTTTCTTCGTCCGCGTCCCAGATTTGCGTGCCTGCCGGAACTTTCAGCACCACATCCGCGCCATTGGCGCCGGTGCGGTTGCGGCCCATGCCGTGAATGCCGATGCCCGCCTTGAAATGCTGCTGATAGCGAAAATCGATCAGCGTGTTCAGCCCGTCCACGCATTCGACATAGACATGCCCGCCATTGCCGCCATCGCCGCCATCTGGTCCGCCGAACTCAATAAACTTCTCGCGCCGGAACGACACCGCGCCCGCGCCGCCATTACCCGCCTTGAGATAGATTTTCGCCTGATCGAGAAATTTCATTTTAACGCCAAAAGGGAGGATGCATCATTGCAAATAAAATCGGTGCAAATAAAAAAGGGAGATGGCGATCCATCTCCCTTTTCAGATCGCCACCATCTGGATGGCGGTGCATCCAGTATTATTCAGCCGCTACCTGCATCGGGATAACCGATATGCACGGACGGCCACCCTTGCCGGAGCAGAACGATACATGGCCTTCGGTTACTGCAAAAATCGTATGGTCACGGCCCATGCCGACATTTTCGCCTGGATGCCACTGGGTGCCGCGCTGGCGCACAATGATGTTGCCCGAGATGACATGTTCGCCACCGAATTTCTTTACGCCCAGTCTGCGGCCTGCACTGTCACGGCCATTGCGTGAGGAACCGCCTGCTTTTTTATGCGCCATGTTTCAATCTCCCCGTTTACGCTGCTTTAATATCGGTCACGTGCAGCACCGTCTGCAACTGGCGATGGCCGTTCTTGCGGCGGTATTTATGACGGCGCTTTTTCTTGAACACCAGAATTTTCGGATCGCGCGCCTGCGCCACGATCTGCGCGGTGACGGAGGCGCCCGCAACCAGCGGCGCGCCAATGGTTACCTTGCCCGCGTCATCGACCAGCAATACCTGATCAAAGGTAATGCTCTGGCCTGCTTCACCTTCAAGTTTTTCGACGCGCAGCACGTCGCCAGATGCGACTTTGTACTGCTTTCCGCCGGTTTTAATAACTGCGTACATTCTTGGCTCACCCATATCCCTGCGATCTGCGCCCAATTTTCCCAAAAACATGAGATAATTCAATGGCACGTAGGCCACCCACACTATGTTGCGCGGGCGTCCCTTATAAAGTGGCGCGGACTATAGCCTTAACGACGATCAAGTCAAGTCCGGAACGCACCTTGTTACCCATGCGCGATAGTTGGATACATATCCGCATTTTGCGTAATAATATCCTGCATATGTATTAGCGAAACCCGTTTTTTCTGGAGAATGGCGTGCCTGACCCGGCTATACCGCCCCTTGCCGATGATGCCGCACAACATTATGCGGGCTGGCTGGCGCATCTGGCGCATGCGCGGCGGCTGAGTGCGCATACGGTTGCCGCCTATGGCCGGGATGTGCGGGATTTTTTTGGGTTTTTGCAGGCGCATCTGGGGGGGCAGGCCGGATTGGCGGAGTTGCAGGCCCTGCAAATTTCGGATTTCCGGGCCTGGCTGGCGCATCGGCGGGGCGATGGGCTGACATCGGCGTCGCTGGCGCGGGCCATTTCGGGGTTACGCAATTTTTTCCGCTTTTTACAGAAAACCGGCGTGCTGGAAAATCCGGCGATTGGCGGCCTGCGCGGGCCGAAAATTCCCCATGGGGTGCCCAAACCCCTGAGCGCGCCGCAGGCCCTGCGCACGGTGGCGGATGCGGGCGATCTGGCCGGAGAACCCTGGATCGGCCTGCGCGATGTGGCGGTGCTGAGTCTGCTCTATGGTTGCGGCTTGCGGGTGTCAGAGGCGCTGGGCCTGAACCGCAGCGCCGCGCCCTTTGGCGATACGCTGCGCATTCTGGGCAAGGGCGGCAAGGAACGTCTGGCGCCCGTATTGCCGATAGTGGCCGAGGCGGTGCAGGCCTATCTGGCGCACTGCCCCTATAAACTCAGCCCCAGCGATCCACTGTTCGTCGGCGCGCGCGGCAAGCGTTTAAGCCCGCGCATTGTGCAGTTGGGCATGCAGCGCCTGCGCGGCGCGCTTGACCTGCCCGACAGCGCCACGCCGCATGCGCTGCGGCACAGCTTCGCCACCCATCTATTATCGGCGGGGGGCGATCTGCGCACCATTCAGGAATTGCTGGGCCATGCCAGCCTGACCAGCACCCAGCGCTACACCGAGGTGGATACGGCGCGGCTGCTGGATGTGTATGGCGCCGCCCATCCCCGCGCACGGGGATGAGGGGGCTGAAGTAAGGCTAGTCTTTCGGCGGTTTGCCAACAGCCTTGGATTCGATCAGGCCGTCAATGTCACCAGACGAATAGCCATATTTCGCCAGCACTTCGTATGCGTCGCCGCCCTTGCGGGGCGGATGCAGGCGGAATTTGGCGGGCGTCTTGGAGAAGTTCACCGGATGCTTGGTGGTGAAATAGCCGCCTTCGGTCGGATGTTCGCGCCGTGTGAAGAATTTGACATCCACCAGATGCGGATCCTGCTGCAAATCTTCCAGCCGGTTGATGCGCATACAGGGGATGTCGTGTTCGTCCAGCAGGGTCATCCATTCCTGGGTGGTGCGTTCCTGGGTCACTTCACCGATCAGCGCATACAGGCTGTCGATATTTTTGGTGCGGTCCTCGAAACTGGCGCCGCGCCATTTGTCCCACAGTTCCGGCTTGCCGGAAATATCGAAGAACAGCGGCCAGTGCTTGTCGGTATAGGGCACAATGCCGATATAGCCATCCTTGCTCTTGAAGGGCTTGCGGTTCGGCGTCAGAATGCGGGTATAGCCCCACTGGCCCTGCGGCGGATCATAGGCATGGCCATAAAAATGCTCGGCCAGGGTAAAGCCGACCAGCGCCTCCAGCATCGGCACTTCAACAAACTGCCCCTCGCCGGTGCGCTGATGATGGAACAGCGCCGCCAGGGTCGCATACATCATATGCAGGCCGGTCGCCTTGTCCGCGACGATGGAGGGCAGAAAGCGCGGTTGTTCGATCTTGTCGGTCTTGGGCAGCAGATCGGCAATGCCCGACGCGCCCTGCACCAGATCGTCATAGGCCTGCCGCCCGGCATAGGCGCCGCCCGCGCCAAAGCCCACCGCATGCACATAGATGATGTCCGGCTTGATCTTGATCATGTCGTCATAAGTGAAGCCCAGCCGCGCCAGCCCGTCGGGGCGCACATTGGTCATGAAGATGTCGCAGTCGGCGATCATCTTGCGGAACACTTCCTTGGCCTTGTCCTTGGTCAGGTCCAGCACCACGGATTTCTTGTTGCGGTTGAGCGTGAGGAAAATCGGCCCCAGATCGCCATGCGGGCTTGGCCCGGCGGTGCGCATCAGATCGCCCACGGGGGTTTCCACTTTGGTGGTTTCCGCGCCCATATCCGCCAGTAACTGCGTCGCATACGGCCCCAGCACCACGCTGGTCATATCCAGTATCTTCACGCCGGTCAGCGGACCATTGCTTGTATCTATCTTGCTTTGCGCCATCTAGGCCTCTCCCTGCTTCAGTTTCTAGAGTTATGTAATTCTGGCCGCGAATATGCCCGCATTGGCGGATTTTCGCAAGGCTTTGGGGTGGGGAAAGGTGGCTGTGGTCTAAAAACTAGTCCTGATCTGGCGGGATGTGTCGCGCCACATCCATGGCGTCGTGCAGGATGCGTAAAACTTCGACGATTTGCTGATCTTTGCCGCGTCTCAGGCGGAACATCACGAAGTGCCGCCCCTTGCGGCCTTGACGCGCCACATGCAGGGTGAAAAGCCCCCTGGCAATATCTTCTCTTGGTCTGGCCCCGCTCACCGACGGACCTTCACTCAAGCTGGCGAGGGCGGCGGAAAGGGTTTGCGCATAGGCGTGTGCCTGGGTTTCACCAAACTGTTGCGTAGTCCAGCGCATAATATCGCGGAAATCAGCTTCGGCGGCAGCCGCCAGGTGCGCCCGCCACAAAGATTGGGGGCCGGTCACGGTTGGCGTGGCGCGCTGTCTTTAATGGTGGCGGCAGCAAGATTATCAAGGTGGCGGCCAAGCGCAGATGGGGTGTCAAATGCGGTGAAACGCCCAGCTTGCATGTCAGCAATACCGGCGCGCGCCGCATCGCGAAGCGCCTTCAGCCGCGCCCTGTCCTCGGCGTCGCGCGCCTCGATCAGCCGCAGCCCCTCGCGCAGCACTTCACTGGCGTTCTGGTAACGCCCTGAGGCAACCAGCCGTTCAACCAGATCGGCCTGATGAACGGTCAGAACAACATTGCGGGTGGGCATCGGCAATCTCGGGATGGTTACGTCTATGTTGGCATATTATGCCAATACCCTGGCGTGCGCAATGTCTTGTTGCGAGGGCCAAAATCCGCGCTATCATCCCCCCATGACCTGCGCCTGCGAATCCATCCACCGCTTCCCCTGCCTGTTTCCGGGAGAGACGGATTTTTTTCCCTTCGATGGTAGGGAATGGTGCCGCTTTATCCCGTTCACCATCTGGCGCAATGAATACAAGTGCGATCCCTGGATGGTGGATTATCTGAAAGAACACCCCCTGCTGTTGCGTGCACCCGCCACCCTGATGAGCCTGACGGCCATTGCGTTAATCGCCCTGTTCCTGCTCGCCCTGCGGCGGCGTTTCAAGATGGATTGAGGGGCCGCGTCCGCACCTGATGTCATACCGGAAGCCGGTTTTCCCGAAATCTTTGATTTCGTTGGAAAAACGAGCTGTCCGGTATCCAGGAATCACAAATGAGGGCTTTACCGTGGGACTCCTGGATTCCGGGTCGTAAGGCTCGCAACCGAAAACCTGCGGTTTTCGGGCTCGCCTAACGTCCGGAATGACACTGTGGGTTAATTGAGGACACACGCCAGCGCCTGCGCGGCGAGTAGGGGACGATAAACTCATTCTATCCTGGCGCAATCTGTTCTACGCTCATCAAAACAAAACCGGGAGGCAACAGCATGGGCGCGCGCACGGGGGCGGAATATATCAGGGGGTTGCAGGACGGGCGGCGCATTCATGTGAATGGCGAGCTGGTGCGCGATGTGACGCAGTATCACGGCTTTCGCGGCGTGGTGGCGGAGCTGGCGCGGCATTATGACCGGCATCATGATGCGGCGTTGCGCGATGCGCTTACCTTTGCCTCACCAAAAGACGGTTTTCCGGTCAGCAATTCGTTTCTGGCGGGAACCGACCGGGCGCTGATGGAGGCGCGCGTGGCGGGGGACCGGATGCGTTCCCAGTATACTTACGGGCTGATGGGGCGGCTGCCGGATTTCATGAACGCCTGGGTCACCGATATGGCGATGATCCCGCATGTGCTGGGCGCGAAGGACAAGAAATTCGCCGACAACGCCAGCTCCTATTACGCCCATTGCCGCGACAATGATGTGTGCATGACGCACACGCTGGTTGATCCGCAGATCGACCGCACCAAAGGCCCGGATGCGCAGCATTCCATGCGCATCGTCAGGGAAACCAGTGCGGGGATTATCGTCAATGGCGCGCGCATGCTGTCCACATTGGCCCCTGTCAGCGATGAATTGCTGGTCGGCCCGTTCATGCCGCGCAAGCCGGGTGAAGAGGCCTATTGCGCCGCCTTCGCCGTGCCGGTGGCCACCGAGGGGCTGCGCTTTGTCGCACGTGAAACCTATGATCAGGGGCGCAGTGCGTTTGACCGGCCTCTGTCCGGGCGCTTTGACGAAGGCGATGCGATTGCGTTTTTCGATCATGTGCTGATCCCGTGGGAGCGTGTGTTTGTGGCGGGCGATATCCGCGCCTATAATGCGATGATTGTCGCCTTTCCCGGCCATGTCGGATTGCAGGCGGTTATTCGCGGCACGGAGAAACTTCGCTTTATGACGGGACTTGCGTGCAAGCTGGCCACGGTCAGCGGGCGTCAGCATATGCCGCGCTATCAGGAAATGCTGGGGGAACTGGTCGGCTATGTGCAGATCGCCGAAGGGCTGATCACGGCGGCGGCCAATGAAACCCTGCGCCGCATCGAAGCCACCAAGGAATTGCTGGGCGCCAAGGCGGATTACAGCGAGACGTTCGAAGTGGCGCGCGGCGTGCATCCGTTCCACAGCTTTGCCGGCGGCGCGGCGATGCGGCAGTTTTTCCCGATGGTCAATACGCTGGTGTGCGATGTGATCCGGCGGGTGGGATCCAGCGGGTTTGTAATGACGCCAACCGAAGGCGATTTCGACAATGCGGAAATTGCTGCTTCATTGAATGCCGTGCTGGCCGGCCCTGAAATGGATGCCCGCAAAAAAGTGCAATTGCAAAAGCTGGCCTGGGATGCGGTCGCCACCGAATTTGGCAGCCGCCAGGAACATTATGAAATCTTTTTCAGCGGCGATCCCTATGCCGTGCGCATCCAGCAATTCGGCGCGCCCGAACGCGCCCGCTGCGAGGCGCTGGTGGAACGATTGCTGAGCGAGGGCGCTTAGCACCCCCTTTCACAGCCGCTATTCATGCCTGAACTTCGCCGGGCGTTTTTCCACGAAGGCGGCCATGCCTTCGCTTTGGTCCTGGGTGGCGAACTGGGAATGGAACAAACGCCGCTCGAAGCGCACCCCTTCGCTTAAGCTCACCTCATAGGCGCGGTTGATGGATTCCTTGGTCATCATGGCGATGGGCAGGGATTTTTCGGCGATGACGGCGGCCACCTTCAACGCCTCGGCCACCAGATCGGCGGCGGGGATGATACGGCTGACAAGGCCCGCACGTTCGGCCTCGAGCGCATCCATCATGCGTCCGGTCAGGCACATTTCCATGGCCTTGGATTTGCCGACAAAGCGGGTCAGGCGCTGGGTGCCGCCCGCACCTGGCATAACGCCCAGATTGATTTCCGGCTGGCCGAACTTGGCGGTGTCGGCGGCCAGAATAAAATCGCACATCATCGCCAGCTCACAGCCGCCGCCCAGCGCAAAGCCCGCCACCGCCGCGATCACCGGCTTGCGGGCGCGCGCGGCGCGTTCCCAGTTGGTGGTGATGAAATCTTCCATGAACACGCCCATGTAAGTTTTGGGCTGCATTTCCTTGATGTCCGCGCCTGCGGCAAAGGCGCGCTCGCTGCCGGTGATGACCAGGCAGCCAATGCCGTTATCGGCCTCGAATGCATCAATCGCCGCGCTCAACTCATCCATCAGCGCCTTGCACAGCGCGTTCAGCGCAGCAGGCCGGTTCAGCCGGATCAGCCCGACGCGGCCATGGGTTTCGACGATGATATTTTCATATGCCATGCGGATGCTCCTGTTTTGTTTAATGCTGTATAGCACGAAACTTTCAGCGCTGACAGCCGGGGCAGTATGAGATGAAATTCATCCAATTGCAGAATCACGGATCACATTTTCCCGCAAAAAACCAATCAACCCCGCTTCATCCAATGTGCCCGCCGCGAGATTCAGTATCGCCTGTGCGGCGTTTTCCTCGCTGGCGGTAAAGCGAAAACCATTCAGTTCCAGAAATAAAACGCCCACCACAAAGCCGGTGCGTTTATTGCCGTCAATAAAGGGATGATTGCGCACAATGCCGGTAATATAAGCCGCCGCCAGATCAATCCTGTCGGCGGTGTCGGCGTAAGCGAAAATCTGTTGTGGCCGGGCGAGCGCGGATTTCAGTAATCCGCTATCCCGTAACCCCGCAGCGCCGCCGAACAATGCCAGCAACCGGTCATGCAGGGCCAGCGCATCACGCTCCTCAATCCAGACCGGTTCGCTCATTTAGCCAGGGTGTGCAGCGTGTTACGATAGCGAGTGATAATGTCTTCGGCCTTCGCCATTTTCTGCTCGAACGCCGGATCATAGGGGGTCAACCGGTAGGTTCCATCCGCCGCCTCGATCAGGAACAGCGGCGCACCGTCCTTGGTGTGCAGCCGGTTGATGACTTCCCTGGGCAGCACGACGCCCAGCGAGTTGCCGAATTTGCGAACCTTGAGTTCAATCATGACGCCTCTCCCATTGCGTTATCACTAATGTAATAACATTTGCAAAAAAAGCAAGAAAAATACTCCTGCCCCCTACCTCTGGCACTTGGGGCAAAAAAAGCTGGAGCGGCCTGATTGCACAATGCGCGCAATGGTTTTTTTGCATTTCTTGCAGGGTTGCCCTTCGCGGTCATAGACATCAAAGCCGTGCTGGAAATAGCCAAGCTTGCCATCCGCTGCCGCATAATCGCGCAAGGTGGAGCCGCCCGCCGCAATGGCGTCCTGCAATACCTCGCGAATGGCCTGCGATAATTTTTCCGCCCGTGCGCCCTTGATCGTGCCTGCAAGACGCAGTGGTGAAAGCCCGGCGCGAAACAGCGCCTCGCACACATAAATATTGCCAAGTCCCGCAATGATGCGCTGATCCAGCAGCGCTGCCTTGAGCGGTGTGCGGCGGCCCGCAAATTTGTGCGCCAGATGCGCGCCGCTGAGTTCATTGCCCAATGGTTCAATGCCCAGGCCAGCCAGAAAACGGTTTTGCGCAAGTTCGCCCGGCGCGATCAGTTCCATAAATCCAAAACGGCGCGGGTCGCTATACACCAGCCGCACCCCATCGTTAAGGTGAAGCACCACATGATCATGCGTTTTGGGTTCGGGATCAAAACTATAGCGCCCGGTCATGCCCAGATGCGACAGCAGGACGCCGCCGCCTTCCAGCGCGATCAGCAGATATTTCGCCCGCCGGTCCACCCCCACAATGGTCCGCCCGGTTAGCCCCGCAGCAAAACCATCGCCAAACGCAAACCGCAAATCCGGGCGGTTAAGATCAACCCGCAATATCCGCCGCCCGGTCAGGCGCGGCGCCAATCCCCGGCGGATGGTTTCAACTTCAGGTAATTCAGGCATGATCCGTTGTAGCGCGGCTTAAGCGCATAAGCTATGATTCACAGATGAATTCGGTCATCCATTCCGGCTCCCAGACCGGTCCGGCGCAAAGCGCCGTACGGAAATTACGGCGCTTTGCGCAAATCGAGCGGATTTATCTGTTCGGTTCGCGGGCGCGCGGCGACGCTTCGCCGCGCTCTGATATTGATCTGGCGATCGCCTGCCCCGGGGCCAACGCCCGTGTCTGGGCGGACATTTGCGAAGCCGTTGACGGTGCGGACACTTTGCTCAAGATCGATGTGGTACGCCTTGACGAAGCAGCGCCCGAACTGGCCGGGCGCATCCTGACGGAAGGGCGGCTTTTATATGAGCGCAGATAAAATCGGACAATCGCTGCGCAATCTGGAGCAGGCCGTGACCAGGTTAAAGGAAGCGCTGGATGAGCCCGAGACCAATCCATTGGCCATCGATGGCACGATCCAGCGCTTCGAGTTCGCCTTTGAACTGAACTGGAAAACGTTGAAACGCATGCTGGAGGCGGAAGGCGTCACCGCCGCCACGCCGCGCGCCGTACTGCGTGAGGCCTTTACGGCACAATGGATTGATCACGAAGCCGCATGGCTGCAAATGCTGAATGACCGCAACGATACGTCGCACACCTATGATGCGGCGATCGCCCGCCGGGTATATGGGCACATAAGGGATAATTTCCCAATCCTGAGCGAAGCTGTCAAATCATACCGCACGCGGGTGGGCGGCGCTACCTAAGCTCAAACCCCTCATATCCCTTCGCCGCCACATCCGCCAATATTTCGCGATAGGCCGGGTTGCCGCCCGCCCAGATCAGGAAGGTACGTTTTTTGCCCGGCACGTTGGATCCGGTGTACCAGCTATCAGTTTTGGCCAGCAGGGTCGCGTCCGCAACCTCGGCTACCTGTGCAACCCAGGCATCTTCGGCCTCTTTGCTGGGTTGGGAGCATGTCTGCTGATTGTTGCGCATGTGGCGGATAAAATCTGTGACCCATTCCACATTCAGTTCGGCGCAGCGCGGCACATTGCACAGCGCCGAATTGCCCTGCGGGCCGACTAATGTGAACAGGTTTGGAAAGCCTGCGCTTTGCAGGCCCAGATAGCTGCGCGGGCCGCTGGCCCATTTGTCTTTCAGTTTTACGCCGCCCTCTCCGGTGATATCGATCCGGGTGATGGCGCCGGTCACTGCGTCAAACCCGGTGGCGTAGATGATTATGTCGAGTTCATATTCGCGATCGCTGGTTTTAATGCCTTCTGGCGTGATGCGCGCAATCGGGGTTTCGCTGATATCCACGAGTGTCACATTGGGCTGATTGTACACCTCGTAATATCTGGTTTCCAGCGGCACACGGCGGGTGCCAAAGCCATGATCCTTTGGAATGAGTTTTTCCGCGATCTTTGGATCCTTTACGCGGCTACGGATTTTGCGGGCGACAAAATCAGAGATCAGATCATTGGCTTTCTGGTTCGTAAAAATATCCGCAAACGCGCCCAACCACAGGCTGAAGCCTGGCCCCGGATACAGCTTTTCAAACAGCGCCTCGCGTTCTTCGGGTGATACATCAAGCGCCGAGCGCGGATCGGAATCATGCACCATGCTGGCGAAGGATGTTTTGCATTTCTGGAAAATTTCCGGATAGCTGGCCTTGATTTTCGCCTGCTCCCCGGCGCTGATCGGGCCGTTGCCGAGCGGCGAGCACCAGTTGGGCCGACGCTGAAACACCGTCAGATGTCCGGCGGTTTTGGCAATTTCCTGGATCACCTGCACGCCCGTGGCGCCGGTGCCGATAATGCCGACCCGCTTGCCCGCATAGCCGACATCCTTGCCGCCCCATCCATTGGGATCGGCGGGCCAGTTGAAGGTATGAAACGCGGTTCCCCTGAAATTTTCCATGCCGGGAATGTTGGGCATCATGGGTGCAGATAGCGGCCCCAGCGCCGTGATCAGATAGCGCGCGCGGGCGCGCTCGCCGGATTCGGCTTCAACCTCCCAGCAATTGGCGGCGGCGTCAAAACTTGCAGCGCGCACCCGCGTGTTAAACTGAATGTCCTTGCGCAGATCGAATTTATCCGAGACATGATTAAGATAGCGCAGGGTTTCCGGCTGCGGTGAATAATGCTCGGTCCAGTTCCATTCCTGCAACAATTCCTTCGAAAACGAATAGGCATAGGATTCGCTTTCGGAATCGAACCGGCATCCGGGATAGCGGTTCCAGAACCAGGTGCCGCCCACGCCGCTGGCCGCCTCGATCACCCGCACGGACAGCCCCAGTTCGCGCAGCCGGTAAAGCTGATACAGGCCGGTAACGCCGGCGCCGATGATGATCGCATCATAATGTTGGGCTGCGGTGCTGGACATGGAATTTCCTCTTCCGGACGGAATGAACTGAACGGTTCAATCTAAAGCGAACTTGCGCTATGGTCCAGCCATGACATCAACCACCCATTTTGGCTTCAGGGAAGTTCCCGAGGGCGACAAGCAGCGCCTGGTGGGCGGCGTGTTTGATGCTGTGGCCACCCGGTATGATCTGATGAACGATGTGCTGTCGGGGGGCATGCACCGGCTGTGGAAATCCGCCATGGTGGATTGGCTGCGCCCGCGTCCCGGTTTGCAGATGATCGATGTGGCGGGCGGCACCGGCGACATTGCGGGCCGGGTGCTGGAGCGGGTGCATAGACAGGCCGAAATCACCGTGTGCGATATTAATGTCAGTATGCTGACGCAGGGACGCAGGCGGATGCCCGATGCCCCCATTCACTGGCTGGCGGGGGATGCGGAAAAGCTGCCCTGTCCGGACCGGTCGTTTGACGCCTATACCATTGCGTTTGGCATTCGCAACGTCACGCATATCGATGCGGCGTTGGTTGAGGCGTACCGGGTGCTGAAACCTGGCGGGCGGTTTTTGTGCCTGGAATTTTCAGCCGTTGAAATGCCGGGGCTGGACACATTGTATGATCTCTATTCCTTCAGGTTGATGCCGCTGCTGGGCGGGCTGATCGGCGGCAACCGGGACGCCTATCAATATCTGGCGGAAAGCATCCGGCAATTTCCCGATCAGCAGAAATTTGCAGGTATGATTGCGGATGCGGGATTTTCGCAGGTGACATTCCGCAATCAGTCGGCGGGCATTGCCGCCATTCATTCCGGCTGGCGGATTTAAGCGCGGCGATGTTTGATCCATTCGCCGCATTTGACAATAGCCTGCGCCTGATCCGGGCTGCGCGGGTTCTGGCGCGCCATGATGCGCTGTTTGCGTTTGCAGATATGCCCGCGCCGCCGCTGGCGATCCGCGCCGCACATTGGCTGGCCAGATTGCGCATGCCGTGGGAGGCGCGCATTGCCGCAACAGACAGCATGCGACCCGGCGAACGGCTGGCCGAGGCGCTGCAGGATCTGGGGCCAAGCTATATCAAGCTGGGGCAAATGCTGGCGACGCGGCCCGATGTGATTGGCGATCAACTGGCCCGTGATCTGATGCGCCTGCAGGACCGGCTGGCCCCTTTTCCGCAGGCGCAGGCGCAAGCCACTATTGAACAGGAGCTTGGCGGCGCGCTTGGCGATCATTTCATTGAGTTTGGCCCCGCCATTGCGGCAGCAAGCATCGCGCAGGTGCATCAGGCGCGCGTGGCGGACAAGACGGGTACGGACGATACTTCCACTATCAAGCAGGTGGCGGTAAAAGTTTTGCGCCCTGGCGTGGAACAGGCCTTTTCCCGCGATCTGGACAGTTTTCTGTGGGCGGCGCAACTGGTCGAGCGCACCCAGCCCGCGCTGCACCGGCTGCGTCTGACGGAAGTGGTGCGCATTCTGGCCGAAAGCGTCGCGCTTGAAATGGATTTGCGCTACGAGGCGGCCGCCGCATCCGAGCTGGCCGAAAACATGTCCAGGGAAATAGCAGCAGGTGAATTTCGTGTGCCCGCCATTGACTGGCGGCGCACGGCGCGCCGGGTGCTGACGCTGGAATGGATGGATGGCATTTCCATTGGGGATAACGCGGCGCTGGTTGCGGCGGGCCATGATCTTCAGCGGCTTGCCGCGCGCGTGATTACACTGTTCCTGAAACAGGCCATGCGGGACGGATTTTTTCATGCGGACATGCATCAGGGCAATCTGTTTGTGGCGCGGGATGGCGCCATCATTGCCGTTGACTTCGGTATTATGGGGCGGCTCGATCCGCGCAGCCGCCGCTATCTGGCGGAAATTCTGTACGGCCTGCTGCGCCGGGATTACCACCGGGTGGCCGAACTGCATTTTGAGGCGGGCTTTGTAACGCACGGCAAATCGGTGGATGCGTTTGCCCAGGCGCTGCGTTCGGTGGGCGAGCCGATCTTTGGCCTGCGCGCATCCGAGATTTCCATGAGCCGCCTGCTGGCGCAACTGTTCCGCGTGACCGAAACCTTCGCCATGCGCACCCAGCCGCAATTGCTGCTGCTGCAAAAAACCATGGTGGTGGTCGAAGGCGTGGCGCGCGGGTTGAACCCGGATGTGGATTTCTGGGCAGTGTCAGAACCTGTGATCAAGGACTGGATCAGCGATCATCTGGGCCCGGAGGCGCGGCTCGCGGAGGCGGTCGAAGGTGCTGCCGCCCTGGCCCGCGCCCTGCCAAACCTGCCGCATCTGATCGAACGCGCCGAACGCGCCGCCAGCCGGTTTTACGGCGAAGAGCCTGACAAAGAGGAAGTCCCTGCCAGCAACGGCTTCGCCCACGCCGGCTGGTGGGTCGCCGGAGCCGCTATATTAGCGCTGGTGTTAAGCTGGATTTAATTTGAGTGTGAAAAAATATAGAACTAGCGCCGCATGCTCGAAAAGAATATAGTTGTTAGGTTATCATTCCTAAATTACGTAAGCTATTTGGTCTCGTTGTATTGATATTAGGAATGATGAAAAGCGCAATATTGGCGAGTTGCTTTGATAAGACGCTCGCTAAATAGTCTAAAGGGGAAGCAAAATGGCAGATCGCAAATCAGCTCTCAGAAGGGCTCCTGACCGCCCCGAACTTCGGGAGAAATTGGAGCATGCAAAAACAATAGTTATTACAGAAGAGCTACTTCAAGAGCAGCGGGCAAGTTTCGTCTATGGCAATGCGCCAGAGGGGTCGGGAATCACCAAAGCATCGGCGCGTAAGGCAACCAAGCATATACGGGTAACGGCATAAATAATGGGGAGGTGCCGTATAGTATCGGACTTTTGCAATGCTGGTTTTAGAAGAGGAAGATAAAGGGTTATACGATCGGGTTCAGGAACAAAACCTGATCCGGCAGTATGACTTGATGACCAACTGCATTGAAATAGGTATCAAGCAGGGGCCAACTGCTTTTGACAAATACATGCTGTGGGCACTTAACCATGTGGCAGTTGCGAATGTTTCGGCATTTGGCGGAAGATTTCGCCAGGAACCCATATATGTAGGTGACCACAAACCGCCGCATTTTAGAGAGGTGGCAGATTGGATGGATCGATTCATCTCCAATGTTCATGAAAACTGGTACATTTGGACACCGACAGAGCTGGCGGCTTATGGGTTGTGGCGTCTAAATTGGATTCACCCATTCGTTGAGGGTAATGGAAGAACAGCCCGCGCCATATGTTATTATCTCCTATGCGTTCGCAGCGGATCACTTCTCCCTGGGCGTAAAATTCTTCCCGAAAGAATAAGAGAGAGCCGAGATGGTTACGAAAAAGCGCTAAAAGCTGCCGACGATGCCTGGGAAAATGGGCATCTCGATTTCACTGATATGGAAGATTATCTCGCAGCCTTAGTGCAAGCGCAATTGGATGATGATGGCCTCCCATACCAAGGAACAGATTCCACGGAATCAAATTGAAAGGACTTGGGTGCCCTTCCAATTTACATTTGCGTATAGTAAATTAGACCAATTCCCACCCTATCCATCCGGGTCAGTCACATGTTATCGGGCAAGCGTATTCTTCTGATCATAGGCGGCGGTATCGCCGCCTATAAAAGCCTTGATCTGATCCGGCGCCTACGGGCTGGCGGCGCTATGGTGCGCTGTATTCTGACTTCGGGCGGGGCGCAGTTTGTAACCCCATTATCGGTGGCCAGCCTGTCCGGGGACAAGGTCTATTCGGAACTGTTCGATCTGATGAACGAAGCGGAAATGGGACATATCCAGCTTTCGCGCGATGCCGATCTGCTGGTGGTGGCGCCCGCAACGGCTGATCTGATGGCGAAAATGGCGCATGGCCTGTGCGATGATCTGGCGACGACGGCGCTGCTCGCGACAGACAAGCCGGTGCTGATTGCGCCCGCCATGAATGTGCGCATGTGGGGCCATGCCGCGACCCGGCGCAATCTGGCCACCCTGCGCGGGGACGGCGTTACTGTCATTGGCCCCAATGAGGGAGACATGGCCTGCGGTGAATTTGGGCCGGGGCGCATGGCGGAACCGGACGAGATTGTGGCTGCTGTAACGGCAATGCTTGCGCCCACCGCCCGGCCGCTGAGCGGATTGCGCGCCCTGGTTACTTCCGGGCCAACGCATGAACCTATTGACCCGGTGCGCTATATCGCCAACCGCTCATCGGGCAAGCAGGGCCATGCGATTGCGGCGGCGCTTAGCGCGCTTGGCGCGGAAACCGTGCTGGTTTCCGGTCCGGTGCAGGAAGCGCCGCCATCTGGCGTTAGTGTGCGCAAGGTGGAAACCGCCTGTGACATGCTGGCCGCCTGCAAGGATGCAGGGCGTTTTGATATTGCCGTCTGCGCCGCCGCTGTCGCCGACTGGCGCGCCGAGACGGCATCCAGCGGCAAGATCAAAAAGCGCAATGACGGCAGTACGCCCAAGCTGGCGCTGGCCGAAAACCCGGACATTCTAAAAACCCTCAGCGCCGCAAACGGGATGCGGCCGCGCCTTGTGGTTGGCTTTGCGGCGGAAACCAGCGATGTGGTCAAACATGCCAAAGAAAAACGCGCGCGCAAGGGCTGCGACTGGATTGTCGCCAATGACGTATCGCCGGAGACCGGCATTATGGGCGGCGATTTCAATACCGTGCATTTGCTGACCGGCGATGGCGTCGAGGATTGGCAACCGATGAGCAAAACCGAAGTGGCGCGCCGCCTGGCCCGGCGCATCGCCGAACATTTCGCGAAAAGCTGATGCTGACCGTTTCATTCCGCCGGTTGCCGCATAACCCGGATTTACCGCTGCCGGCCTATGCCACGCCGGGCGCGGCGGGGCTTGATCTGTGCGCGGCGGTGCCCGCCGATGATCCGTTAATTCTGCCGCCGGGTGAAAGGGCGCTGATCCCCACCGGCCTGGCCATGGCGCTGCCGCCGGGATATGAGGCGCAGGTGCGGCCGCGTTCCGGTCTGGCGCTAAAACACGGGATCACGGTGCTGAATTCACCCGGCACCATCGATTGCGATTATCGCGGCGAGATCGGAATTATTCTGCTGAATACCGGCAAGGCGCCGTTCACCATCACGCGCGGCGAGCGTATTGCGCAGATGGTGATAGCAAGCGTCGCGCAGGCGCAATTCATTGAAGTTGCAGACTTGCCCGAAACCGGGCGGGGTGCGGGTGGTTTTGGTTCTACGGGTTCATAAAAGGTTATTGGATCAATGCTTCGGCTGACAAAAAAAATGCGTTATGCGCTGGAGGCCGTTGTGGATATTGCCTACAATGCCAGGCCGGCGCCGGTGCAATCGCGCGAAGTTACCCAGCGTCAGGGTATTCCGCAACGTTATCTGGAACAGGTAATGCAGCAACTGGTGCATGCCAATATTCTGAAAGGCGTGCGCGGCCCGCGCGGGGGCTATACGCTGGCGCGGGAACGGCGGCGGATCAGCGTTGGCGAAATCATCCGGGTGATCGGCGACACAGATGACAATGATGCCGAAAAGACCGAAACTGTCTCTGCGCTGGGTCAAACGGTCATCAATCCATTGTGGGATGAGATGCAGGCCGAAATGATGCGCCGTTTTGACAGTATCACTGTGGAGGATCTGTGCAAGCGCGCGGACAAGGCGCATGTCGCGCCCGAACAGCGCAAACAGGCAGACTTCAACATTTAATTTATGAACCGGAGACAAACAGCATGAGCGAAAAAAAACCCGGTCGCGGCCGTGTCTATAACAGCATCACCGAAACCGTCGGCGATACGCCCCTGGTGCGGCTGCAACGCCTGCCTAAAGAGGCGGGCGTCAATGCCGATATTCTGCTGAAGCTGGAATTTTTCAATCCGCTGGCCAGCGTCAAGGACCGCATTGGCGTCGCCATGATCGAAGATATGGAAGCCAGGGGCAAGCTTACTCCGGACACGGTGATCATTGAGCCGACATCCGGGAACACCGGCATTGCTTTGGCGTTCACATGTGCGGCCAAGGGCTATAAATTAATTCTGGTGATGCCGGACAGCATGTCGATCGAGCGCCGCAAAATGTTTGCGTTGCTGGGTGCGCAACTGGACCTGACGCCCGCCGCAAAAGGCATGCGCGGCGCCATCGCCCGGGCAGAGGAATTATTGGCGCAGCATCCGGGATCGGTAATGCCGCAGCAGTTTGAAAATCCGGCCAACCCGGCAATCCATCGCCGCACCACTGCGGAAGAAATCTGGAACGACACCGGCGGCACGGTTGATGTGATCATATCGGGTGTTGGCACCGGCGGCACCTTTACCGGCGTGGGTTCAGTATTGAAGGCGCGCAAGCCTGGCCTGAAAATGATCGCCGTGGAACCTGAAGACAGCCCGGTATTATCGGGCGGTCAACCCGGCCCGCATAAAATTCAGGGCATCGGCGCTGGTTTTGTTCCCGACAATCTCGATCGATCGCTGGTCGATGAAGTGATCACCATCGGCAATGAAAATTCGTTTGAAATGGCCCGCAAGCTGGCGCGCATGGAAGGCATTCCCGGCGGTATTTCATCAGGCGCGGCCGTGGCGGCGGCGCTGGAAATAGGCGCGCGGCCCGAGATGAAAGGCAAGACCATTGTGGTGATCATTCCATCCTTTGCGGAACGTTATTTATCGACCGCGTTGTTTGAGGGGCTGTGAGCTGGATCTCTCTATTCTGTCACCCCGGATTTATTCCGGAGTCCACCAGCCTTCGCAAGAAGGCTTCGGCGGGCAAAGGAGCCACAAACACAGGCTTTCCCTTGTAACCCTGTCACCCCGCAACAAGTGCGGGCTGACAGGCTGAGATTTTGGCCGGGATCATCTCGATGAAACAGCCCTTAACCGACGAACAGATTGAGCGATATGCGCGCCATATCATGCTGCCGGAGGTGGGCGGCGCGGGGCAGGCGCGATTGCTGGCGTCCAAAGTATTGCTGGTCGGTGCGGGCGGCCTGGGATCGCCGCTGGCGCTGTATCTGGCGGCGGCGGGGGTGGGCACACTCGGCATTGTGGATGACGATGTGGTGTCGCTCTCCAACCTGCAACGCCAGATCGCCCACAAAACCCGTGACATTGGCAGACCCAAAACCGACAGCGCCGCTGAAAGCATCGCCGATATTAATCCGGATGTAAAAGTGGTGCGCCATGCGGTGCGCCTCGATATCGCAAATGTCCGTGAGCTGATTAAGGACTATGATCTGGTGGCGGACGGTTGCGATAATTTCCCCACCAAATTTTTGCTCAATGACGCCTGTTTTTTGATGCAAAAGCCGTTGGTCGCCGCCGCCCTTGGGCGTTTTGAAGGCCAGCTCTCCACCTACCGGGCCTATGAGAGCGAAAAGCCCTGCTACCGCTGCATTTTTCCGGCACCGCCACCTGCGGGCAGCATGCCCAATTGCGCCGAGGCCGGCACGCTTGGCCTGGTCGCGGGCGTCATGGGAACATTACAGGGCATCGAAGTGGTCAAGGAACTGCTCGGCATCGGCGAAAGCATGACCGGACAATTGCTGATCTATGACGCGCTCGACACCACTTTTCGCAAAATCAAGGTGCGGCGCGATCCGCAATGCAGATTGTGCGGGCCGCACGCGGTGATCACCGGGCTTGATGCGGCGGAATACGCGGTGCGTTGAGGCGCGTGGCTTTCTTGCAAATCATTGATACCTTCGCTCTGCCTTCTGATCCTCTCTCGCCGCGCAGGCTGGTGTGCGGCGAGAGAGGATCAGATTCAGTTCGAACAAAAAACGGTCTAAATTTTAGAAAACCGCGAGTAAGCCGCAGACGAGCAGCGACGCCTGCGTTGGCAGGATAGTGTCGGCAAAGCCAAAGGAACGGGACAATGGATGCCTGTGATAACCAATCCAGAATGCCACCCGTGCGATCACAAACCAAATGGCCAGTGCCGGGATTAACCGCAAATACGCCGCTGGCAGCAAAATTGCCAGAGTCAAATGTGCCGCATAGGCCAACACCACTTGCTCCAGCGTATTCTGCAAGAAACGTAAATTAATTTCCAGGACAGGGTCTGCGACATGGCGCTCACCCATAATATTTTCGCCGCGGAAGCGGTTGACGCCGACAATAGGAATCGCAACCGCCAGAGTGAGGGCCAGCAAAAGATCCCATCGCAGTGCATAGGCCAGCCGCGCGCCTGCGCCGTCTTGTCCGGGCAGCGCCACCGGCAAAAAATAATAGACAGCCGCGATGAATGTGATCGAAGCGGTCACGCCAAACACTATTCCTGTCTGCACCCTTTGCTGATCCTTTCTGTAAGCCATTTCCGGCCTCCATGTGGTTATCGATTGTTATAAACAATAGGGCTGGGCCTGCCCGTCAGCAGCGCCCCGGTAATTGGGCCGAACCAGTGTTAGGCGCGCCAAGCTACATCTGTGCCTGCGCCAATGTCCTTTGCCATGCCGGAAGTGCCTGCAGACCTGCCAGCCAGCGGCGGATTTCCGGGAATGATCCAAGCGGAATTTTAGCCGGACCGGCATGCACGAGCGCGGAGCCGAGAGAAAAATCCGCAACGGTTAAACGGTTTCCGGTCACGAATGGCTTTCCCTTTAAGTGATCTTCCAGCACCTTTGCGGAGCGGTTGAATTTTTCTTCCGCCATCGCCAGCGCCGCCATGTCCGGATCGTTGATGCCCAGCACCATCGGTTTCGCCACATTCTCAAACGTATAGACGCCACAGTGCGGATCCCAATGGGCCAGATCCCAGAACTGCCAGCGCGTCACATCAAGCCGCGCGCGTTCATCCTTTGGCAACAGGCCGCTTTCGGGTTTGGCAAGCGCCAGATATTGCTGAATGGCGTTGGATTCCCAGACAATGTAATCGCCGTCCTTCAGGGTCGGCATGCGCATGTTCGGATTGATCGCCGCATATTCAGGTTTTTGAAAATCCCCCTTGCGCGGATCAAGCAGGCGCAGCGTGTAATCCACACCCAGATGATTGGCGGTAACCAGCACCTTGAAGGCGCGCGGGCTTGGCGGAAAAGCGAAAATTTCGATGCTCATATTTTCCTCCTATGGGTAGGTGAATTTGGGCTGCCAGCCATTGGCGCCCTCGGGCAGCAAATCAAAGAAATGCCATAGCGCGCAGAAATCATCACCCGGTCCTTCGGCCATGTCGGACACGCGGAAAATTTTCCCGCGGCGGCGTTGAAATACCGAAATTCCTGGCAGCCATCCGCCAGTCTCGCTGCGATAGCCCATATCGGCGGCGAATGATGATCCCTGATGGCTGACCATGGGAAAACGCCAGCCGCGCTTCGCGGCAAAACGTTTCTGTGTCTCTGGCGCATCGGGGCTAGTGATCACGAAAGCCGCCCGGCTGGCCAGATGATCGTACACGCCGTTATAGCCATCCGCCCACAAAGTGCAGTAAGCGCACGACGCGCCCATATTATGAATAACGAACAGATCATTCTTGGCCCCGAACAGGCTTGAAAGCGACGCCTCGCCGTCAAGCGTTTTAAAGCTGTAGTCGCCCACTTCCTGCGGTTCGATTTCTGTTTGCACCTTGCGCATGGCAGTGCGGATTTCGGCGATTTGCTGGCGGTATCCGTTCAGTTTGCCGGTTGCATCCTGGTATTTCATGGCTTTCTCCTTTCACTTTTGGGCGGCGGGCCTGTCTTTCCTGGTTTTGGGTTTTGGTTTGCCGTGCGATTTGCGCGGCGGGATGTTGCGCCGGTCAATATCCTGAAGTGCTCCGGCCAGAGTGTCGAACTGCGCCTGCCAGTAGTGGCTGTAACGGTTGATCCATACGGCGGCTGAAAACATCGGGCCGATATCCAGGCTGCATGTGCTGATGCGCCCGGTGCGCGATTGCTGCACCAGCCCTGCGCGCACCAGCACCTGAATATGTTTAGAGACGGCCTGTAACGAAATATCAAAGGGGGCCGCAAGTTCCGACACCAGAAGCGGCGCCTCACGCAGCCGTTCCAGAATGGCGCGGCGCACCGGGTCCGACAGGGCGAAGAAAGCGCGGCTCAGCATTTCCTCCGCATGCGCTTCTTCATTGCCTGTAATGGGCAGTATGGCCTGGTTTGGTGTCATGTGGCGAAATTATCAACTGAACAATTGATAGTCAACCAATATATTGACTATTGACGCAAAAAATTAGGCCCCGCACAAAATATTGCACGAGGCCGTTCAGGTCAAAATTACAACATGCTGGGGATCACCCGGTCCGGCGGCGCGTGGCCATCGACGAAGGTCTTGATGTTGATGATGACCTTTTCGCCCATATCGACGCGGCCTTCCATGGTGGCTGATCCCATATGCGGCAGCAGCAGCACATTTTTCAGCCCCAGCAGTTTGGGGTTTACGGCGGGTTCATGTTCGAACACGTCAAGGCCCGCGCCGGCGATCTTGCCGCTGATCAGCATGCGGGTCAGCGCATTTTCATCGATGATTTCGCCGCGCGCCGTGTTGACAATATAGGCATGCGGTTGCAGCAATTGCAGACGCCGCGCCGACAGCAGGTGGAATGTCGCCGGCGTATGCGGGCAATTCACCGAAATAATATCCATGCGCGCCAGCATCTGATCGAGGCTTTCCCAATAGGTCGCCTCCAGCGCTTCTTCTATGGCCGGGTTGACCCTGTGGCGGTTGTGATAATGAATTTGCAGGCCAAAGGCGCGGGCGCGTTTCGCCACCGCCTGGCCGATTCGGCCCATGCCGATAATGCCCAGGCGCTTGCCGTAAATGCGCCGCCCCAGCAGCCCGGTGGGCGACCAGCCGCCCCATTCGCCCGCGCGCAGCAAATCCAGCCCTTCGGTGATGCGGCGCGGCACAGACAGGATCAGCGCCATGGTCATATCGGCGGTGTCTTCGGTCAGCACACCCGGTGTATTGGTGACGATGATGCCGCGCGAACGCGCCGATTCAACGTCTATGTGATCGACGCCGGTGCCGAAATTGGCGATCAGTTTCAGCTTTTCTCCCGCCTGGGCCAGAAGCCGGCTATCCAGCCGGTCGGTCAGAGTCGGGACCAGCACATCTGCGATCTTTAACGCCTCGGCCAGTTCTGCCGGCGTCATGGGTTTATCATTGAGATTCAACCGTGCGTCGAACAGTTCGCGCATGCGCGTTTCGATTGCATCGGGCAGTTTGCGTGTCACAATGACGAGGGGTTTTGTAGTCATTTGCCTGATACCTGCAGTTAACCGCCTGACGCGGTCATGATTATATCCTGTCTATCTAGCAGAACTCGGCCCATGAAACAAACTACCGCATTGACCACCCGGCCTCTTGCGGGCAATAAGCACCTTATGCGATTTGCTTATTTGCAACCAGAACGGTTTTTGATGATCAGGCCGGTCCTTATTTTATTGACGTTACTGTTTTCTTCCCCTGTGCTGGCGGAACCGGCGGCGGCCCCAAAGCCTGCTGCGGAGCAGTCTGGCGTCGGCGTATCCGGTTTGCCGATACCGCGTTTTGTCAGCATTACCGCTGCGCGCGTCAATCTGCGGATGGGACCGGGAAGGCAGTATCCTATTTCATGGATTTTGCAGCGCCGCCACCTTCCGGTAGAAATTGTGGAGGAATTTGAGCATTGGCGCAAAATCCGCGAACGCTCTGGCGAAGTGGGCTGGGTGCACAAAACCATGCTGAGCGGCAAGCGCATGGGAATGGTGATTACCAGCGGCAAAACCGGGGAACTGACGCCCGCCTATGCAAAAGCCGAAGTGGGTAAACCGGTTCTGATGGCGGAAGCGGGCGCCATCGGTGAGATCAGCCAATGTCAGGGCGACTGGTGCGCCATCAAATTTCAGAAAGCCGAAGGATGGATGTGCCGCGACAATCTGTGGGGCACTTATCCTGCAGAGGAGTTTGAGGAGTAGTAATGGCCCTGTGTAATACGCCGTCATTCCTCACTTCGCTTGGAATGACAGCGTATTACACAGGGCCGTTGGTATTACGCGGCGCTTGGCGCTGCGGCGCGGACATCTTCGCCGACATGATCCACAAATTTTTCGAAATTCTTGACGAACATGGCAACCAGTTTTTGGGCCTGTGCATCATAGGCGGCTTTGTCCGACCAGGTGCCGCGCGGGTCAAGGATGGATGTATCCACACCCGGCACAGAGACCGGCACCTGAAAACCAAAGTTCGGGTCCATCCGCATGCCTGATTTGGCCAGTGATCCGTCCAGCGCGGCTGCGAGCAGTGCGCGGGTTTCCTTGATTGGCATGCGCTTGCCGGTTCCATATGCGCCGCCGGTCCAGCCGGTATTCACCAGCCAGCAATCCACCTGTTGCGCAGCGATTTTGTCACGCAGCAGATTGCCATATTCGCTGGGATGGCGCGGCATGAACGGGCCGCCAAAGCAGGTGGAGAATGTGGCCGAAGGTTCGGTCACGCCCTTTTCCGTGCCGGCAACGCGTGCCGTGTAACCAGACAGGAAATGGTACATCGCCTGGCTTGGGGTCAGTTTTGCAATCGGGGGCAGGATGCCAAACGCATCGGCGGTCAGCATGATGATATTCCTGGGGCTGCCCTTGGCGACGCCTGTGCGGCTGGCGTTGGGAATATAGGTGGTCGGATAGGCGCCGCGTGAATTTTCCGCGTAACTGTCATCGTCCAGATCAAGCTTGCGCGTAACCGGATCAATGACGACATTTTCCAGCACCGTTCCGAACATGCGCGTGGTCGCATAGATTTCCGGCTCGGCCTCTGGCGACAGGCGAATCATCTTGGCATAGCAGCCGCCTTCGAAATTGAATACGCCATCATCGGCCCAGCCATGTTCATCATCGCCGATCAGGGTGCGGCTGGCGTCGGCGGAAAGCGTCGTCTTGCCCGTGCCGGACAGGCCGAAGAAAATGGCTGAGTCGCCATTGGGCCCGACATTCGCAGAACAATGCATCGGCATGATGCCACGTTCCGGCAGCAGATAATTGAGAATGGTGAAAACCGCCTTCTTGATTTCACCGGCATAGCTGGTGCCCGCAATCAGCACCGTGCGTTCAGCGAAATTAACGGCGATCATGGTTTCACAGCGCCCGCCATGTTTGGCAGGCGTAGCCTCAAAGTCAGGCAGATGCAGGATGGTGAATTCTGGCGCAAAAGCCGGCAGTTCGTGCAACTCAGGTTCCACCAGCAAATGCCGGATGAACAGCGAATGCCAGGCATGCTGGGTGATAATCCGAACATTCAAACGCGACTTTGGCTCCGCGCCGCCATACAGGTCCTGCACCCACAATTCCTTGTCTTCGGTATAGGCCAGCATATCCTTGTGCAGGGCGGCAAAATGTTCCGGCGTCATCGCCTTGTTATTTTCCCACCACACATTCTTTTCCGTGCTGGCGTCGCGCACAGTAAATTTGTCCTGCGCCGAACGGCCGGTATGCGTGCCGGTACGCACCACAAGAGGGCCGCCCTCGGCAATCATGCCTTCGTCACGTTCCACAGCCATTTGATACAAGGTCGCTGGACACTCATTCCAGTGCACCAGGCGGGCCCTGGTGATGCCCTGTTTCTCGATACCGGATTTGCTGACAAAGCGTCCTGAATGTTTCACTCTTCTCTCCCTGACACCGCAGTCGTTTTAAGCGCTACGGCTGATCGTATACTGGTTAAGTTATCAAAGAATGGCTCCGGATTTAACCGGCCAACCAGAAATAATAATTATGCAATGGCCACAACCTGCTTCATTCTCCAGTTAAAAAAGCACCGCGCAAAATAATAGCCCAACAAGTCTGTAGCAAGAAAGATTACCTGTATGGGGCACATGTATGCCCAAAAAAATTGGAATTTGCAGTAATCATAATCACATTAATTCAGGATATTTTAATAATCCGCTAATCTTTACCATAAACCCCTGCAAATTAAGGGGTTTTCGTCCGCGCCAGATGACTGAGACGCACCAGTTCCTGGCGTGCCTGCTCCGCCGTGCAGGCCATAGCCGCAAATGGCAGGCGCACCAATGTGCCCGCCAGCGCCAGATCGCAGCCTTCCGGGTCACACCCCGTCATCCGCCAGGGTCCGGGGGTCTGTCCCAATAGATTCTCTGCATAGAGGGCGACGCTGTCATGATGATCCTTGTTCATATGGGCAAGAATGTCAGTCTCGGCCTCTGCAATATGTGCCCATTGACCCCGCGAAAGCAGTAAATCCGCCCCTTCTATCCAGTTAATTTGGCCAAATCCCGCCACTAAATGCGCGCGATCCGGTTGCAGGCGATAAAAACTGAAATCAGCAAAATCGGCATAGGCGGCGGCGGACGGATGCCTGGCCAGAAAGCGGGTCCGGCAGATCGCCATGCTCTCAGCCGGCACTGGCTGGATGGCGCCAACAAGACTGAGCCGGGCGCCCGTCAATGGATTCTCCAGGGCGCCGGTGGCGTCATACAGCAAGGATGCACGGGGATCGTGCAGCAGGTTCCCCGTATGCACCGCCAGCTTTGACAGCAGAAGAAGCGGGGCGCCATCCGGACATGTGGCGCTGAGAATCAGGCTGCCATACGGCGCCCCATTCCCGGCTAGAAGTGTGCTGAGGACAGCCGTGCGCGCACCACGAACAAGTGCGCGGGCCTGTGCGGAAAGATCGGATGTATTGGAGGCGGTTTTGGACTGCATGGATTATATATAAACCATGCACATCAAATCAGCTATATTTTGCCACAATTCCGGCTTAGTTGCGGCCAACCTTTACCCAGGTTTCAACAAATGGGGCACAAACTGACATGCCTATGATCGCACTAGTAGATGATGACCAGAATATTCTGACATCTGTAACCATTGCGCTGGAGGCCGAGGGATTTCACGTGCGCACCTATACGGATGGCGCAACGGCCCTGGCTGCGCTGGACGCCAATCCGCCCGACATGGCCGTGCTGGATATCAAAATGCCCCGTATGGACGGCATGGAACTGTTGCGCCGCCTGCGCGTAAAAGGCACTTTTCCAGTTATCTTCCTGACATCCAAAGACGATGAAATGGATGAAGTTCTGGGCCTTAAAATGGGCGCCGACGATTATATCCGCAAACCATTTTCACAGCGGCTGCTGATCGAACGCATCCGCGCCGTATTGCGTCGCGCCGATAGCAATGCAGAGCGTGGCGAAGCCGACGCAGAAGACGCCAAACCCATGGTGCGGGGAAAACTGGTGCTTGATCCGCAGCGCCATGCCTGCACCTGGGACGGTGAGGATGTCACGCTGACGGTAACAGAATTTCTGCTGTTGCAGGCGCTGGCCCAACGCCCTGGCCACGTCAAAAGCCGCGATCAGCTGATGGATGTGGCCTATGATGACCAAGTCTATGTGGATGACCGCACCATTGACAGTCACATCAAAAGGCTGCGCAAAAAATTCAAGGTTGTGGATGATTCCTTCTCGGCCATCGAAACCCTGTATGGGGTAGGATATCGCTATAATGAAGCTGGAACCCGCAGCTGAAAATTATCCTCTATATTAAAGACCTGTTTGTGCGCCTGAAGCTGCTGTGGCGGCGTCCGCCTGCGCTAGGTATGCGGGTGCGCAGGCGCAGGCCGTTTTCATCGCTGACCCGGCAAATTCTGATCGTCAATGTCGTGGGGCTGGGATTGTTTGCAGGCGGGGCGCTCTATCTCAACCAGTTTCGCAGCGGGTTGATTGAAACCCGTATTGCCTCACTGACCACGCAGGCTGAAATTATCGCCAGCGCCATCGCATTTACCTCTGCGCGGGGTCTTGATGTCACCCAGATCAACCCTGCCATTGCAGCACAAATTCTTAACCGCCTGGTTTTGCCGACACAGACCCGCGCCCGGCTGTTTCGGGCGGATGGCCTGTTAATCGTGGATAGCCGTCAAAAAATATTACCCGAACCGGTACGCAGTTTTACCCTTGAAGCGCCCCGCCTCAGCCAACGGCTCGCGGAGCGTATCGAGCAGTTTTATTCCAGCCTGAGCAGCAAATTATCTGCATGGCGCCGGCCGCTCTATCGCGAAATAGAAGATAAGCGCGGCGCCGAATTTGTCGAGGTAACGCTGGCCTTGCGGGGGTACCCTGCGAACACGGTGCGTGAAAACAGCATGGGCGAACCGATTCTGAGCGTCGCTGTGCCGGTGCAGCGATTCAAGATGGTGCTGGGCGGCCTGATGCTGACCACCGAGGCAGGTGACATTAATGAAATTGTAAGTGCGGAGCGGCGGTCCATTCTGGAAGTGTTTCTGGTCGCGCTTTTGATCGGTGTGATTATGTCTGTGGTGATGGCGGGCACGATTGTGCGCCCGATCCGGCGGCTTGCTGACGCCGCCGAAAATGTGCGCAACCGCAAGGGGGGGCGCTCCACCATCCCGGATTTCAGCAAGCGTAATGATGAAATTGGCGATCTGTCTGCGGTGCTCGCCGATATGACCGCCGCGCTTTATGACCGCATCGACGCCAATGAGCATTTTGCCGCCGATGTCGCGCATGAAATCAAAAATCCGCTAAGTTCCATCAGCAGCGCTGTAGAAAGCATGCCGCGCGCCAAGGATCAGGAAACCCGCGATAAATTGCTGGGTATTTTGCAGGACGATGTGCGTCGGATGGACCGCCTGATCAGCGACATTTCGCAAGCCTCGCGGCTCGATGCGCAGCTATCGCGCGCGCCAGTAGAGCCGGTGGAACTGGCCAGCCTGCTAAGCGCGCTGATCGAGATTTTTACAGAAACCCGTGAAAACATGCCGAAAATTCGTCTTGATATATCACCCCATGAAAGGTTTATCGTGATGGGTGGTGAAGGACGCATTGGCCAGGTGATGCGCAACCTGCTTGAAAACGCCGCATCGTTCAGCCCGCCGGGAGGCATGATTACGGTAAGCCTGAAGCGGTCCGGGCGCGACGTGCAGGTTATCATCGAAGATGAAGGGCCAGGCATTCCAGAAGAAAATCTCGAAACCATATTTGAACGCTTTTATACAGAGCGCCCGCACGGCGAAGCGTTTGGACGCCATTCAGGGCTTGGGCTTAGCATTTCGAGACAGATCACCCAGGCCTATGGCGGCAGTCTGACAGCCGAAAATCGAAAGGACGCGGATGGAAAAGTTCTTGGCGCGCGTTTTATCGTCAAATTTCGCGCACTGTAATTTGAATCAGCGGCTTATCATCACGCCTTGCAGCAGCACAATGGCGTCGGTGCGGCCCAGAACTTCATTGGTCACAGTCTGCAACTGGTTTTTGATGGCAATCACATTCGCGGGGGCGCGCACATCCTGAAAGGCCGCCGCCCATATGCCTAGCGCATCAGCATAACCAGCGATCAGGAGTGTGCGTTTTTCGTTTATTGCCCCCATGGCCTCATCCGTTGCGACATCCAGCACCATATCCACCCTCAGGCTGCCCGTTAAACGATTTTTCTTGAGCATCGGAATATTAAGCGATGGCATCGGCAAATAGTCCGGCGCCACAAGCAGTTCTATACCCTCTCCCTCCCCGCCATGGGATGCAGGCTCCGCATGCGCCGTGGATGGCAGGGTTGCCGCCAGCAGGCAAGCCGCCATACATGCGGCAGGCCATTGCCTTAAGCGGGGATTTTTGTTCATATCGGGATCCCGGTACGAATAATGCGCAGAGTTCACCATGCCGGTGGGGGCTGTTACGACGTTCCGTAGATATAATCCGAAAGGGATAAACGAATGGTTATCCCTGGCGCGGGGTGATTTTGGATGGAATCGCTTCCCCCCCACTGCCATCACGCACCGTAAAGTGGGCGTGGCGACCTGCAACGGGGGGATGAATAATCGACCGGAAACTTTTTCTAAACCCCCAGCGCGATCTGCACGCCTTTGATGGCGCCGGTATAGATGCCCTGAGCGGCCGTGATGGCTTCGGCTTCCGTCGCGCCCCTGGCGTTGAAATTGCTGAACCAGTCAACCCGGCAGGTGCTGGCGCCAGTCGGGGTTACAATAAGGGTGGCGACATAGGCGCTGAACGGCAGCGGGTGATCGTCATTCTGGATGCTGTAGGTCAGCGTACGGCTGTTGGCGTCGTGATTATCGCACCGTTCAATCACCCGCGCGCCGTTCGCCAGCGTCAGATCGCGCAGGCAGCCAATGCCTGAGCCGGTGATCTTTTTCGATTTGATCATTGGCCCTTCAACGCCTGCGAAATCACCCAGTTTTGCAAACACCTGATCGGCGCTTGCCCTAACATCCACGCTTACTTTTGCTGTTGTCATGGTGTTCCCCTTTATTTTTGAGTTAGCCCTGCGCAGTAACCAGAAATTGCGGCAGCACCATCATATAAGTACCGTCGGCAATGGATTGTTTGACCTCGGCCAGCATGGCGTCGGCGCGTTTTGGGTCGATCCTGCCGCCGATCCTGGCATAGTTCACCATATTATGCAGCACCAGTTGCATATGCCCCCTGGTGTCGACATTGGCCAGGATTTTCACCGATACATTGGCGAAACCGGCCTTTTTCATGCCGCTATACAGCATGCGGCCGGCATGCGGCGTGTGATAGGCCAGCTTTGCGGCTTCGAACAGTTCGCCCAGCTTCTCGTGGCCAAGCGGTTCGACCACCAGCATGCCCCAGTCGCTGTCGATGATATGCGCGATGCCGCCGGGTTTCACCACCCGGTGGAACTCGGCCAAAGTGGCGTTAATGTCGGGCACATATTCCATGACATTCTTACACACCAGCCGGTCCACCGACGCATTTCCCAGGGGGATTTTGTCGTCCATCACATGATGCACCGTGCTGGTGGCCCCAAAGCCGGCCTCAGCCAGCGCCTTGCGCGCCAATCCGACAAATTCCGCATTCAGATCAACCCCATGCACATGCCCGGTTGGTCCAGTCCGCCTGGCCAGTTCCAGCGCAAGGCCACCGGGGCCGCAGCCATAATCCACCACGGCCTGACCGGGTTTCAGGTCGGCGGGGGCCAGCAACGGCTCCATTTCCGGCCGCCATTTGAACATTTCCGTATAGGCGTCAAGCCGTTCCGGCTCCACCTCGACCCAATGGTCGCGGTAATAGGTTTTCTCGTCCATGCGGGCGTCCTTCCCTGTGGTGTTTCTTTTCAGTCTATCCGCAAAGCAGGGCCGTGCACCACAATCTGAAGGCGCTTTTGAAAAAAAAGGTAGGTATTGCTGTCATAATTTGATAGGCTGAATGGCTGAATTTAGCCAATTCGGTCGTCTGCCGCTTGCTGGCAGGAAAAAGAACGTCACATAATCGGACTATTGATTGCCTGGGATTGTGGGTTACGCTAGTTTCCCCCGCCCTGCATGCCGGTTAGTGTGGTGGCAGGTCAAGAATTGAATTGAATAGGCGTCGCATGAACAAGACACCAACGCAGATGATTGGGTTGCCGGAAGCGCAGGGGATGTATGATCCCCGCAATGAGCATGATGCCTGTGGCATTGGCTTTGTGGCCAATATCAAGAACAAAAAAAGCCATAAAATCATCAGTCAGGGCCTGGAGATTCTGCGCAATCTGACCCATCGGGGCGCCGTGGGCGCGGACCCGCTGGCTGGTGACGGCGCGGGCATTCTGATCCAGATGCCGGACGCTTTCATGCGCGAAGAAGCAGCGGCGCTTGGGATTACCCTGCCGGTGGAAGGCGAATATGCCGTCGGGTTTATGTTTTTGTCGCCCAGCCCGTCGGAGCTTGCCGCCAGCAAGGCGCTGGTTGAAAAATGCATTCTGGCCGAGGGGCAGTTGGTACTGGGCTGGCGCGATGTGCCGGTGAACAATGCTGGCCTTGGCTCATCCGTCAAACCGACCGAGCCGAAAAGCCTTCAGATATTTATCGGGCGCGGTAGCAATTGCGCCGGTCAGGATGCGTTTGAGCGCAAGCTGATGGTGATCCGCAAGCAGTGCCGTATCGTCGCAGATGAACTGGGCGGCAATCTGGCGCGGTATTTCTATGTGCCGTCTTTTTCCACCCGCACCCTGCTGTACAAGGGCATGCTTCTGGCCGAACAGGTGGGCGAATATTATCTGGATTTGCAGGATGAACGCATGGTCTCGGCCATGGCGCTGATCCATCAGCGTTTCTCGACCAATACGTTTCCAACCTGGTCGCTGTCGCAACCGTTTCGCATGGTCTGCCACAATGGCGAAATCAATACGCTGCGCGGCAATATCAACTGGATGGCGGCGCGCCGTCACACCATGCGTTCCAGGCTGCTGGGCAATGACCTCGACAAGCTGTGGCCGCTGATCCCGGAAAATCAGTCGGATAGCGCCTGTTTCGATAATGCGCTGGAACTGCTGGTCGCGGGCGGCTATTCGCTGGCGCACGCCATGATGATGCTGATTCCGGAAGCCTGGGCCGGCAATCCGCTGATGGATGACAAGCGGCGTGCGTTTTACGAATATCACGCCGCGCTGATGGAACCGTGGGACGGCCCCGCCGCCATGGCCTTTACCGATGGCCGTCAGATCGGCGCGACGCTGGACCGTAACGGATTGCGGCCTGCACGTTATTTCGTCACCAGGGATGATATGGTGGTGATGGCGTCGGAAATGGGTGTGCTGCCGGTTCCCGAAGAAGACATTATTGAAAAATGGCGGCTGCAACCCGGCAAGATGCTGTTGATTGATCTGGAACAGGGCCGGATAATTTCCGATGCGGAAATAAAGGAAACGCTGGCAAGCGCGCATCCCTATCAGGATTGGCTGGATCAGACCCAGTGCCGGTTGGAAGATCTGCCTGCGGAATATGCGGCGATGCGGCCCAACCGCGACACGCTGCTGAACCGTCAGCAGGTGTTTGGCTATACCCAGGAAGATCTGAAATTCCTGATGGCGCCGATGGCGGAAACCGGCGAAGAAGCGATCGGTTCGATGGGAACCGACACGCCGATCTCGCCACTGTCGTCACAGCCCAAGCTGCTCTATACCTATTTCAAGCAATTGTTCGCCCAGGTCACCAACCCGCCGATCGATCCGATCCGCGAGGAACTGGTGATGTCGCTGGTGTCGATGATCGGGCCGCTGCCCAATCTGCTGGACCTGGATTCCGGCGGCACGCACCGGCGGCTGGAAGTGCGCAATCCCATCCTGACCAATGAAGACCTGGAAAAAATCCGGCATATTGGCGATGTGGAAGAAAATGATTTCCGCTCGGTTACGCTGGACACGACTTTTGCCGCCAGCACCGGTTCCGAAGGCATGACCCCCGCGCTGAACAGGCTCTGCGCCAATGCCGAAGCGGCGGTGGTGAATGGCGAGAACATTATCATCCTGTCGGACCGCAAGGTTGATCAGGATAATATTCCGATCCCGGCCCTGCTGGCCTGCGCGGCGGTGCATCATCATCTGATCCGCGCGGGGCTTCGCACCTCGGTGGGCATTGTGGTGGAATCGGGCGAGCCGCGCGAAGTGCATCATTTCTGCACGCTGGCGGGTTATGGCGCGCAGGCGATCAATCCCTATCTGGCGCTACAGACGGTTTCTGAAATGCGGGGTATCAGCTTTGATGGAGACGCCGAAAAGAAAGCCCATGAATATTATATCAAGGCGATCGGCAAGGGCATTCTCAAGGTCATGTCGAAGATGGGCATCTCGACCTATCAGTCCTATTGCGGCGCGCAGATTTTTGATGCGGTTGGACTAAGCACTGCATTTGTGGAGAAATATTTCACCCGCACGCATACCGCTATTGAAGGGGTTGGCATCAATGTCATCGCCAAGGAAACCGTGGCGCGGCACACCCTGGCCTATAGCGATGCGCCGCTATATCGCGATGCGCTGGATGTGGGCGGCGATTATGCGTTCCGGATCAGGGGAGAACATCATGCCTGGACCCCTGCGACGGTCAGCAATTTGCAGCATGCGGTGCGGGCCGGTTCGCAGCCCAGCTATGAGGCGTTCGCCAAACAGATCAATGAGCAGAACGAGCAGTTGCTGACCCCGCGCGGCATGTTTGAAATTCAACTGGCGTCGCAGCCGGTACCAATTGAAGAGGTTGAACCGGCGTCCGCGCTGGTGAAACGCTTTTCGACCGGCGCCATGTCCTATGGTTCGATCAGCCGCGAGGCGCATACCAATCTGGCCATCGCCATGAACCGCATTGGCGGGCGCTCGAACACCGGCGAGGGCGGCGAAGAGCCGGATCGTTATGTGCCGCTGCCCAATGGCGACAGCATGCGCTCGGCCATCAAGCAGGTTGCCTCTGGGCGGTTCGGCGTCACCACCGAATATCTGGTCAATTCGGATATGATGCAGATCAAGATGGCGCAGGGCGCCAAGCCCGGCGAAGGCGGGCAATTGCCCGGCCACAAGGTTGACAAGATCATCGGCAAGGTGCGCCATTCCACACCGGGCGTTGGCCTGATTTCGCCGCCGCCGCACCATGATATTTATTCGATCGAAGATCTGGCGCAGCTTATTTACGATCTCAAAAACGTCAATCCTGCTGCGATGGTCAGCGTCAAGCTGGTGTCCGAAATAGGCGTTGGCACGATTGCGGCGGGTGTATCCAAGGCGCGCGCCGATCATGTGACGATTTCCGGTTTCGAAGGCGGCACCGGCGCCAGCCCGCTGACCTCGCTCAAGCATGCAGGCAGCCCGTGGGAAATCGGCCTGGCCGAAACCCATCAGACTTTGGTGCTGAACCGTTTGCGTGGACGCATTGCCGTGCAGGTCGATGGCGGCATCCGCACCGGGCGCGACGTGGTGATCGGGGCGCTGCTGGGGGCCGATGAATTTGGTTTTGCGACCGCGCCGCTGATCGCTAGCGGCTGCATCATGATGCGCAAATGCCATCTCAACACCTGCCCGGTGGGCGTTGCGACACAGGATCCGGAATTGCGCAAGCGTTTTACCGGTCAGCCGGAGCATGTGATCAATTATTTCTTCTTCGTTGCCGAAGAAGTCCGTACCCTGATGGCCAGTCTGGGCTTTCGCACGTTCAATGAAATGATCGGGCGCAGCGATTTATTGCGCAAGGACAAGGCCATTACGCATTGGAAGGCGCAGGGGCTGGATTTTTCCCGCCTGTTCCACCGCCTGCCTGCGGTAACGGGTGTGGCCATCCATCATTGCGAAACGCAAAATCACAATCTTGAAAATGTGATGGACCGTAAATTGATCGAGATGTGCAAACCTGCGCTGGAAGAAGGCAAGCTGGTTTCGATCGAAATGACCATCAACAATACGGATCGCACCACGGGCGCGATGCTGTCCGGCGTGCTTGCCAAACGCTATGGTCATGACGGATTACCCGACGATACGATCAGGATTAAACTGAAAGGCACATCGGGGCAAAGCTTTGGCGCGTTTGCGGCGAAGGGGATAACCCTGTCGCTGGAAGGTCAGGCCAATGACTATGTGGGCAAGGGCCTGTCGGGTGGGCGCCTCATCATTTATCCCGCGCGCGAAAGCGCGATTGTGCCGGAACGCAGCATCATTGTCGGCAATACGGTTCTGTATGGCGCGATTAGCGGTGAATGTTATTTCCGTGGTGTCGCAGGCGAACGTTTTGCCGTGCGCAATTCCGGCGCCCATGCGGTGGTGGAAGGCGCGGGCGATCATTGCTGTGAATATATGACCGGCGGTGTGGTGCTTGTCATTGGCGAAACCGGGCGTAACTTTGCGGCTGGCATGAGCGGCGGTGTTGCCTATGTGCTGAACGAAGACGGGCTGTTCAATCAGCGCTGCAATACACAATTGGTGGAACTGACCGGCATAGATGACGATGCGGATGAGGCGGTGGATAAGGCGGCGATCCTGGCCGATCCGTTGCGCCATGACGCCGCGCGCATCAAGATGATGTTGCAGGCTCATGCCGACAACACCAACAGCAATGTGGCGCAAAAAATTCTGGCCGACTGGACGCAATATCGTGGCAAGTTCGTGAAAATCGTACCGCATGATTACCGCCGCGCATTGGTTGACCTGCAAAAGGAAGCGCTGGCGGAAAAACCAAACCTGCGGCTTGTCGGCTAGATGAATTTGGAAGTGATGGAATATTCGCATGGGTAAAGTAACCGGCTTTATGGAATTCGACCGGCAGGAGCGCCCGTACAAGGCGGTCGAGGAACGGCTGAAGGATTTCAGGGAATTCGTCATTCCGCTCGATGAACCCGAACTGGTGCGCCAGGGCGCGCGCTGCATGGATTGCGGCATTCCCTATTGCCACAATGGCTGCCCGGTGAACAATATTATTCCCGACTGGAATGATCTGGTCTACCGGAGCCGCTGGCGCGAGGCGCTGGACGTGCTGCATTCCACCAATAATTTTCCAGAATTCACCGGCCGCATCTGCCCCGCGCCGTGCGAGGCGTCCTGCACCCTGAACATTGATGATGCGCCGGTTGCCATTAAAAGCATTGAATGCGCCATCATCGACAAGGGCTGGGAAGAAGGCTGGATCGTACCGGAAATTCCCCAGCGCCGCACCCGCAAGCATGTGGCCGTGGTGGGTTCCGGCCCCGCCGGCATGGCCTGCGCGCAGCAACTGGCCCGCGCGGGACATGATGTGACACTGTTCGAAAAGAACGCCCGCATCGGGGGGTTGCTGCGTTATGGCATTCCCGACTTCAAAATGGAAAAACATCTGATCGACCGCCGCATTTCACAGATGCAGGCCGAAGGCGTGACCTTTCGCCACAATACCGAAATCGGCGTCGATGTGCCCGCACGCCAATTGCTGAAGGATTTTGACGCCGTGGTGCTGACCGGCGGGTCTGAGTTTGCGCGTAATCTGGAAGTACCGGGACGCGATCTGGATGGTGTGCATTACGCCATGCATTTCCTGCCGCAGCAAAACCGCCGGGTCGGGCGCGAGGCCGTGTGGCCGCTGCCGGAAATCAGCGCCAAGGGCAAGCATGTGATCGTGATTGGCGGCGGTGACACCGGGTCCGACTGTATCGGCACGTCGCTACGCCAGGGGGCCAAGTCGGTTACTCAGCTGGAAATCATGCCGAAGCCGCCGGAAAAAGAAAACAAGCCGGTTACCTGGCCCAACTGGCCCAACAAGATGCGCACATCAAGCAGCCAGGCCGAAGGCTGTGCGCGAGATTGGGGTGTATCGACAAAAAATATCGTTGGCGAAGGCGGCAAGGCAGTAAGGATTGATTGCATCCGCCTGGATGAAAAACTGAAAGAAATTCCTGGTACGGAGTTTTCCCTGCCCGCCGATCTGATATTGCTGGCTATGGGCTTTATGCACCCCGTGCATGAAGGCATGCTGAAAGAACTTGGCGTGGCCCTGGACCCGCGCGGCAATGTGCAGGCCAGCATGATCAATTACAAAACATCCGTCGGCAAATTATTCGCCGCAGGCGACATGCGGCGCGGCCAGTCGCTGGTCGTATGGGCCATCCGCGAAGGCCGCCAGGCGGCGCGCGCCGTGGACGAATATCTGATGGGTGAAAGCCTGTTGCCGCGATAGAGTTTTGACCGGGCTGCCGGAAGGCTGGTCCAGCAGGATGCGTTTAGATGAAATCGTCCCACACCCGGGGTGGCAAACCAGGGGTGTCGCATGAAAAACCTGAAAATCATCCTCTAGGCAATGGCGGCAACAGCATTTTCATTATTGCGCAACACGCGCGCGGCGGGAAAACGCATGGTTGCGTTTGTGCCCTTGCCCAACTCGCTATCAAGAACAAATGTTCCGCCATGCAGCCGCGTTAACGCGACGACGAGTGGCAGGCCAAGGCCCGTGCCCTCGGCCGTGTAGGCAATGCTGGTGTTGTCCGCCGTGACCTGATTGAACGGCTCAAGCACCCTGGAAATATTTTCCTTGGCAATTCCAATTCCGGTGTCGGCGACACAAACTGCAATTCGTCCGTCTGCCTCAATCCGTGCAGTTACGCTAACGCTGCCGCCTGCAGGGGTAAATTTGAGCGCATTTGAGACCAAATTAATAAGTATTTGGCGAACGGCCTTCCGGTCGCCAAGGATATCGGGAATATCCTGGGGAATATGACAGGTCAGCGAAATGCCTGCGTCCTGCGCCTTTGTGCGCACCATCCGCAAGGCGCCTTCTATGGCTTCTTGCAGATTGACTTCGGAATCTTCCAGATCCCGCTTGTTTGCGTCTATCTTGGACAAGTCGAGAATGTCGTTGATAATTCCAAGAAGATGCTGTCCGGAATTGTGAATATCATTCACATATTCTTTATACTGATCGTTTTCCAGCGCGCCAAACATCTCTTCATTCATGATTTCCGAGAAGCCGATAATGGCATTGAGCGGTGTACGCAATTCATGGCTCATATTCGCCAGGAACTGGGACTTGGACGCATTGGCGAATTCAGCGTCCTGCTTCGCCTGGCGCAAATTGATCAGCGCCCGCTCACGCGAGGCGACTTCTGAACGAAACCGCTTTAGCACGCCATTATAATGTTTGGCGATTTCGCCGCCTTCGGTATTTGGCTCCACAGGCACCGAGCGGGAAAAATCGCCTGTCTGGCGCTGCTGTTCCATGGTGTCCAGCACCTGCAATAATGCACTGCCCGCACCATGTTCGGCAATATTGAGACCACGCCGTTCGTCGGCATTGCTCACCCGTAATTTTGTGAAGGAATTTGCACCCTTCAGCGCAATATAGCCAACCCCGAAGGCAAAAATCCCGGCCATCGCAACACCCGCCAATTGCGCCTGTAGCTGCCCCCAGAAACTTAATCCTGTATTCAAAATTTCCGGGTCGCCGAACAAAGCGACAGCAATCGTTCCCCAGACGCCGGCAGCGAGATGCACCGGCACCGCATCCACCGCATCATCAATCTGCAGGCGTATCAGCAGGTTCGATACGGCAATATAAACAACGCCGCCAATTCCGCCGATAATGACGGATTCAGCAGCGGACACCGCGTGGCAGCCCGCCGTAATGGCAACCAGTCCCGCCAGGATGCCGCACATCATCTGGATCGCATCCGGCATCGACTTGAGATACCAGCTAATGGCAAGTGTGGTTATGCCGCCGGCCGCAGCCGCCAGCAGCGTGTTGACCAGAATATGCGGAACCATCCAGTTCAGGGCCAGCACGCTGCCGCCATTGAAACCAAACCATCCGATCCATAACAGAAACAGGCCCAGCGCCGCCAGCGGCACATCGTGCCCTTCAATCGGGCGGCCCTGGGGTCCAAAGCGGCCAAGGCGCGGGCCAAGCACCAGAATCGCAGCCAGCGACATCCAGCCACCAATGGAGTGGACGACGGTCGATCCGGCAAAATCAACAAAACCCATGCCCTGCAGCCAGCCCGGCGTATCGGGATTAAGCGCGCCGCCCCATGCCCAATGCCCGAATACCGGATAGACCAGCCCGGAAACAAGCACGGAAGTAATCAGATAGCCACTGAATTTCATGCGCTCAGCGACGGCCCCGGAAACAATCGTCACCGCAGTGCCGCAAAACGCCAGTTGGAAAAAGAAAAATATCGCCCGGTTCAGGGGGTCTGAACCATTCGCCGCCATGGGATCAACCAGGAAGTCTGTAACCCCGACCCAGCCCCCTGCCGAGAGACCGAACATCAGGCCAAAGCCAAACATCCAGAACAGCAGGCTGGCGACACAAAAATCTATGACATTCTTAATGGCGACATTGATGGAGTTCTTGGCCCGGACTAAACCGCTTTCAAGGCAGCAGAAGCCCGCCTGCATGGAGATGACCAAAATGGTGCTGACAATGACCCAGAGCTCATTCGAACCAAATGCATTACCCATTACAAACCCCACCGCAAAACGCAACAAAACCGCCGCCCCATGCAGTCAGTCACTCTGTCCAGCACGGAAAAGTCATAATGTTCATAACTATATGTGGTTTATAAAGAGTTAAATGCCGCCATGCGGTTGCAGCCCGGTTCCGCACCCGCGGAACCGGTCAAAAAATTTGAAAGTTGCGTGTATTCAGGCCGCCTTGCTCAGATATTTTGTGATCAGCATTTCCGCGATCTGCACCGCGTTGAGCGCTGCGCCCTTGCGCAGATTGTCGGACACCACCCACAGGTTCAGGCCGTTTTCCACCGTGGCGTCTTCGCGGATACGTGAAATATAGGTGGCGAATTCGCCCACGCATTCGACAGGGGTGATATAGCCGCCATCTTCGCGTTTGTCGATTACCATGCAGCCGGGCGCCTCGCGCAGAATATCGCGTGCTTCGTCCGCGCTGATCGGGCGTTCGAACTCGACATTCACCGCCTCGCTATGGCCGACAAACACCGGCACCCGCACACAGGTGGCGGTCAGCCTGATGTTCGGGTCGAGCATTTTTTTGGTCTCGGCCATCATCTTCCATTCTTCCTTGGTCTGGCCATCTTCCATGAAGCTGTCGATATGCGGAATAAGGTTGAAGGCAATCTGCTTGGTGAACTTGGTTTTTTCAATTGGATCAGACACAAACACCGCGCGGGTCTGGCGGAACAATTCATCCGCCCCCTGATTGCCCGCACCCGACACCGACTGATAGGTCGCCACGACGACACGTTTGATCTTCGCCACGTCATGCAGCGGCTTTAGCGCCACCACCAATTGCGCGGTCGAACAGTTCGGATTGGCGATAATGCCGCGCTTGGTGTAACCGGCCAGCGCCGCCGGGTTTACTTCCGGCACGATCAGCGGCACATCGGCATGCATGCGATAATGGCTGGAATTATCGATCACCACCGCGCCCGCCGCCACGACCTTCGGGGCCCATTCCGCAGACACGGATGAACCCGCCGAGAACAGCGCAATGTGGGTACCCTTGAAATCGAAATTTTCCAGCGCCTGGGTTTTCAGCGTGCGTGCGCCAAAGGAGACTTCCTTGCCGATGCTGCGCCGTGACGCCAGCGCCACGACCTCGGTGATGGGAAATTCCCGCTCCGCCAGAATATTCAGCATTTCGCGCCCGACCATGCCGGTGGCGCCTACAACTGCTACTTTATAACCCATGGTTCCTGCTCCCGTTTCACCGGGCGCATATGAACCCCCGGCGGTTAAAAATCAAGTGGTGAGTTTGTCCAGCTCGCGCACGATCGCGTCGCCCATCACGCCGGTTGATACTTTTGCCATGCCGGGCTGCATGATATCCGCCGTGCGCAGGCCGCCGGCCAGCACATTTTCCACGGCCTTATCAATCAGATCGGCGTCGCCTGGCAGATCAAACGAATAGCGCAGCGCCATGCCAAAGCTCAGCACCGTCGCGATGGGATTGGCCAGCCCCTTGCCCGCAATATCCGGGGCTGAACCGTGCACCGGTTCATACAGCGCCTTGCTTTTACCGCTGGCGTCTTTGGCGCCCAGCGAGGCGGACGGCAACATGCCCAGCGATCCGGTCAGCATCGCCGCCACATCGGACAGCAGATCGCCGAACAGATTATCGGTGACGATCACATCGAACTGCTTGGGTTCGCGCACCAATTGCATGGCGCAATTATCGGCCAGAATATGCTGTAGCTGCACATCGCCATATTCCGCCTTGTGCAGTTTGGTGACTTCTTCGCGCCATAGCAGGCCGGATTCCATGACGTTCGCTTTTTCTGACGAATGCACCAGATTGCGCCGCTTGCGCGCCAGCTCAAACGCGACGCGCGCCACGCGGTGAATTTCCGATGTGGTGTAAACTTGCGTATTGACGCCGCGCCGCTGGCCATCGGGTAGGGTTTCGATGCCGCGCGGTTCGCCAAAATAAACGCCGCCGGTCAGTTCGCGCACAATCAGAATGTCCAGCCCCGTCACCAGTTCCGGCTTCAGCGACGATGCACCCGCCAGTGCGGGAAAACAGATCGCCGGACGCAGATTGGCGAACAGATCCAGTTCCTTTCGAAGCGTCAGCAGGCCGCCTTCGGGGCGCATGTCGAACCCCAGATTGTCCCATTTCGGACCGCCGACAGAACCAAACAGCACCGCATCGGCCTGCATCGCCTTTTCCAGCGCCTTGTCGGTCAGTGGCGTTTTGTGCGCATCAATCGACGCGCCGCCTACAATGTCTTCGTCAATATCAAAACTGATGGCGCGGCGTTTGCCAAACCACTCGATTACACGGCGCACTTCGCGCATGACCTCGGGGCCGATGCCATCGCCGGGCAGAATTAACAGGGATCTGTTGCTGGACATGATGATTACTGACTTTCTATAGTATTTTGTATCGCCGCGTCGGCGTCATTGCGAGGAGCAACGCTCCGTGGCAATCCAGAGTCACACGGTAAGGCCTCGTTTGTGACTCTGGATTGCCACGCTTCGCTCGCAATGACGGCGGAGTAATGATATTCGTCAACCTATTCACAATATTCTATAGCCAGGGCTGCTGTGCGGCGCGTTTCTGTTCGAACTGATCGATCCTGGCTCCCTGTTTCAGGGTCAGGCCGATATCGTCCAGCCCCTCGATCAGGCATTGCTTTCTGTACGGATCAATTTCGAATTTTACAACCCCGCCATCGGGCCCGCGAATTTCCTGTGCCACCAGATCGATGCTGACCACGGCATTGGCGCCGCGTTCGGCGTCCGCCATCAGTTTGTCCACATCGGCCTGCGGCAGGATGATTGGCAGAATGCCATTCTTGAAACAGTTATTATAAAAAATATCCGCATAGCTGGTGGCGATGATGCAGCGGATGCCAAAATCCAGCAGCGCCCACGGCGCATGTTCGCGGCTGGACCCGCAGCCGAAATTTTCACCGGTCACCAGAATTTGCGCATTGCGATAGGCGGGTTTGTTCAGCACGAAATCCGGCTTTTCCTTGCCATCAGTTGTAAAGCGCATTTCATCGAACAGGTTCTTGCCCAGCCCTGAACGCTTGATGGTCTTAAGGAACTGCTTGGGGATGATCATGTCGGTGTCGACATTGATCTGCGGCAGCGGCGCGGCAACGCCTGTCAGTTTGTCAAATTTCTGCATGGTCTATTCCTTACTTTTGCGCGCCGACCAGTAACCCGTCCACGCTCAAATCCTCATCAATCCTTGGCCAATGAATGCCATAGCCACCCGCGCACACCTCCCACACAGCGCGATCCGCATCCGTCGCTGTTTGCAGGCGCGGAAACCATGCGAGTGGCGCACTGATCCGCCGCCCATCGCGCAATGTTACTTCAAGGCGATCTTCGCTGATTTTTACGTCGTCGACGCGCGGATCGCGATTAATTACCGAAATGCTCATGCCACACCTCACCAGAGCCTGATGATTTTAGGTTGATCCCCTGCTCCTCCCGTATTGCTGTCATTACCCGGCTTGACCGGGTAATCCATGCCACGCGCAAAGGCCTTAATTGTGTCTGGATTGCCCGGTCAAGCCGGGCAATGACAGTGTGTGGGGATTTCCATCTAAAATCATCCTTCTCTAACGTCATTGCCGCGCTTCGCTCGCAATGACAACGTAAATGTATTAACTACCACTACTCCAAATCCCGCACATCCGTCAGATGCCCCGTAACCGCTGCGGCGACCGCCATGGCGGGGCTGACCAGATGCGTTCTGCCGCCACGGCCCTGACGGCCTTCGAAATTGCGGTTGGAGGTGGAGGCGCAACGTTCACCCGGCTCCAGCTTGTCGGCATTCATCGCCAGACACATGGAACAGCCCGGCTCGCGCCACTCAAACCCCGCCTCGATGAATATTTTGTCCAGACCTTCATGTTCGGCCTGCTCTTTCACCAGGCCCGACCCCGGCACCACCATCGCGCCCACACCTGCTGCGACCTTGCGCCCCTTGGCGATTTTGGCGGCGGCGCGCAAATCCTCGATGCGGCCATTGGTGCATGAACCGATAAACACCCGGTCGATTTTAACATCCGTCAACTTCGTTCCCGCCGTCAGGCCCATATAATCCAGCGCGCGCAACATGGACGCGCGGCGCGCGGCGTCCGGTTCTGCGGCGGGGTCAGGCACCGAGCCCGTGATCGGCAGCACATCTTCCGGGCTGGTGCCCCAGGTCACCTGCGGCGCGATATCAGCCGCGTTCAGTTTGACTTCACGGTCAAACTTCGCGCCCGCATCGCTGACCAGCGTGCGCCAGTACTTGACCGCCAGCTCCCACTGCCCGCCCTTGGGCGCACGGGGCTTGCCCATCACATAGGCGAAGGTGGTTTCATCCGGGGCGATCAGGCCGGCACGTGCGCCTGCCTCAATGGTCATGTTGCACACCGTCATGCGGCCTTCCATGCTCAGTGCACGGATGGCTGGGCCTGCAAATTCGATGACATGTCCGGTGCCGCCTGCGGTGCCAATTTTTCCGATAATCGCCAGCACGATATCCTTGGCGGTGCAGCCCGCCGGTAATTTTCCATCCACGGTGACGCGCATGTTTTTTGCGGGCGCCTGAATCAGGGTTTGCGTCGCCAGCACATGTTCCACTTCCGATGTGCCGATGCCGAACGCCAGCGATCCGAATGCGCCATGGGTGGCGGTATGGCTGTCGCCGCAGACAATGGTCATGCCGGGTTGCGTGAGGCCCTGTTCCGGTCCGACAATATGCACGATGCCCTGGCGGATGTCGGACATGGGCAGATATTCCACGCCAAACGCCGCGCAGTTTTCTTCCAGCGTCTCAACCTGAATGCGTGATTCGTCGTCCTCGATACCTTTGGCGCGATCCGTGGTCGGAACATTATGATCGGCAACGGCCAGCGTCGCCTCCGGGCGGCGCACCTTGCGGCCGGTCATCCGCAAGCCTTCAAAGGCCTGCGGGCTGGTCACTTCATGCACCAGATGCCGGTCAATATAGATCAGGCAGGTTCCGTCCGCCTGCTGACTTACCAGATGGGCCTGCCAGATTTTATCATACAGTGTGCTTGGGCCAGCCATCGCACTTTCCTCCAGCGTCAACTAACTGCGAACTACTTTCTTTTCCAGAATGCGCGCGGATTTGCCGGTGCGGCCACGCAGATAATAAAGTTTCGCGCGGCGCACCTGGCCCCGGCGCAGCACCACAACCTGATCAACCAGTGGGCTGTACAGCGAGAACACGCGCTCCACGCCTTCGCCATAGGAAATTTTGCGCACGGTGAAATTCGCATTCAGCGTCATGCCGCCGGAACGCGCAATGCACACGCCTTCAAATGGCTGTAAGCGCTCGCGCGTACCTTCCACCACCCGCACCATGACCTTGAGCGTATCGCCCGGGCCAAAATCGGGAATTGTTTTGCCTTCGGTGCGTTTGGCAATCTGCTCTTGTTCCAGTTCCTGCAATAAATTCATCACTCACTCTCCTCGGTTCCCGCGATGTAACGCCGCCATAAATCCGGGCGGCGCGCCTGCGTAATTTCTTCCGACCTGGCCTTGCGCCACGCCCTTATCTGCGCATGATTGCCGGATAACAGCACCGGCGGTATTGCCATACCTTCCCATTCGCTGGGCTTTGTATAATGGGGATATTCCAGCAATCCCCTCTCGAAACTTTCTTCCTCGAATGTGCCGGGATTTCCCGCCACACCCGGCAGCAACCGGACCACCGCATCAAGCAGCGCCAACGCCGCTGGTTCTCCGCCAGAAAGGACGAAATCGCCCAGACTGACTTCTTCAATATCGCGCGACTGCAATAGCCGCTCATCGACACCTTCAAAGCGTCCGCAGATCAGCACCACACCCGGTTCAGCGCGCAGGGCCTGCACCCGCTTCTGGGTCAGCGGCACCCCACGCGGGCTCAGATAGATCAATGGCCACCGGGCAGTTTCCCGGGACCGGATATCATCAATCGCCGCCGCCAGCACGTCGGGCCGCAGCACCATGCCGGCGCCGCCCCCCGCAGGGCTGTCATCCACGGAGCGGTGTTTATCGCGCGCATAGCCGCGAAAGTCCACCGTTTCCAGCCGCCAGATACCCGATTCCAGCGCTTTTCCCGCCAGACTTAGCCCCAAAGGTCCCGGAAACATGTCCGGGAACAGGGTCAGCACCGTGGCTGACCAGGCTTTTGCAGTCCCGGCGTCTTCAGGCACCTCTATTTCTCCTCTGCCTCCTCACTCACTTCGCGTGGTAAAAGCACACTTATATAGCCTTCAGTCACATTCACCTGCGTCACTACTTCGCGTTCAAACGGCAACAGCAGGGTTTGCGGTTTCATACCCGAAACTGCTGCTGGCGCCACTTCAACCAGATCACCGGCGCCAAAATTATGCACCGCAATCACCTTGCCCTCTTCCTGCGGCCCATCGGCCCAGCGCACCGCCAGACCGATCAGATCGGCCAGATAATATTCATCCGCATCTTCGGGCAGCACCGGCAGCGCTGAACGGGGTACATACAGCCGCACCCCTTTTAACGCCTCTGCCGCATCCCGGTCCGCAATGCCGGACAGCGATGCGGCGACCCCTTCTTTCACGCTGCGGGTCACTTTTACCGTAAAGCGCCGCTGGCCATCTTCCGTCTCGACCGGGCCGAACGCGCCCACATCTTTGGGCCGTTCAGTAAAACATTTGATGCGCACTTCTCCGCGCACCCCATGGGCGCCCATAATGGCGCCCACACAGACCCGGCTTTGCGGCGGCGCCAATGCTTCCTACGCTTCGGCGGGCGCGGCTTCTTCGGCCGGTGCAGGTGGCGGTGCGGCGGCTGCCGCTGCGGCTGCATCGGCGGCCTTGCTTGCGGCTTCGGCTTTCTGTGCGATGCGCTCCAGCGCCTTGGCTTTTGGCTTGCCCTGTTCGGGATTGTTGCCGCGCACTGGTTTCGTCATCAGTCCGGCATCGCCCAGCATGCGTGCGACACGATCGGTGGGCAATGCGCCAACGCTCATCCAATGCTTGATGCGCTCGCCTTCAAGCTTCATGCGCTCGGCATGATCCTTGGGCAGCAGCGGATTGAAAAAGCCCAGCTTTTCGATAAAGCGGCCATCGCGCGGCGCCTGAACGTCAGCCACTACGATACGGTAAAACGGGCGTTTCTTGGTGCCGAAACGGGCAAGGCGAATTTTAAGTGACATCGTGATTCCCTAGTTGTTTAGTATATTAGCGTTTGAAGCCCGGAAATCCGGGCGGTAATTGCGGTACGCCGCCATCCTTTAATCCGCCGCCCAATCCGCTCAGGCCCGGCGGCAATGCGGGCATCCCGCCACCCATGCCGGTTAGGCCACCCAGTCCACCCAGCAGTCCCTTCATGCCTTTCTTGCCGACCTGTTTCATCATGTCGGCCATCTGGCGATGGGTTTTCAGCAGCTTGTTGACTTCGGGAACGGATGTGCCGGAACCTTCGGCAATGCGGCGCTTGCGCGAGCCGTTGAGGATTTTCGGCTTGCGGCGCTCTTCGCGCGTCATGGAATGCACAATGGCTTCCTGACGCTTGATCAGCTTGTCGTCGAGGCCGGCGGCGGCGATCTGGCTTTTCATTTTGCCGACGCCGGGCAGCATGCCCATCAGGCCCTGCATGCCGCCCATTTTGCGCATCTGCGCCAATTGCTCGGCCAGATCATCGAGATCAAACTCGCCCTTCTGCATTTTCCTGGCGAGCTTTTCGGCTTTTTCGACTTCGAAACTTTCGGCAGCCTTTTCCACCAGACTGACCACGTCGCCCTGGCCCAGAATGCGGCCAGCAATGCGTTCGGGATGAAAATCTTCCAGCGCATCCAGCTTCTCGCCAACACCGATAGCCTTGATCGGACAGCCGGTAACCGCACGCATCGACAGCGCCGCACCGCCGCGTCCATCGCCATCGACGCGGGTCAGTATGATCCCGGTCAGCGGCGTACGTGCATTGAAACTGCTGGCGACATTCACCGCGTCCTGTCCGGTCAGGCTATCGGCGACCAGCAGGGTCTCGTGCGGGTTGACCGCAGTTCGCACGGCGGCCACTTCCACCATCAGCGCTTCGTCCACATGGGTGCGTCCGGCGGTGTCCAGAATGACGACATCGAAACCGCCCAGACGGCCCGCTTCCATGGCGCGTCTGGCGATATCGACCGGCATCTGTCCGGCGATAACCGGCAGGGTCGCAACCTTCGCCTGTTCGCCCAGCACCTTTAACTGCTGCTGCGCGGCGGGCCGCGCAACGTCCAGCGAGGCCATCAATACTTTTTTGCGATCGCGGGTTTGCAGGCGCAGCGCCAGTTTCGCCGTCGTGGTGGTCTTACCCGAACCCTGCAAGCCAACCATCAGGATCGGCACCGGCGAGGGGGCGTTCAGATCAATGCCCTGCGAGGAAGAACCCAGCATTTCCACCAGATTGTCATGCACAATCTTGATGACCATCTGGCCCGGGGTGATCGATTTGACCACTTCCTGCCCGATGGCGCGTTCACGCACTTTGGCAATGAAATCGCGCGCCACCGGCAGCGCCACGTCGGCTTCCAGCAGTGCCCGGCGCACCTCGCGCATGGCCGCATCCACGTCAGATTCGCTCAATGACGCCTGCTTGCGTAAGCTGTCAAAGATGCCGGTCAACCGGTCAGAAAGCGTTTCAAACATAAAGCATGGCCCATGTTACAAAGCAGAAAACACCAGTGGGCGAAACCTCGCTGACTGGTGGGACGACTTTTGCGACCCTCAATGTAGTGGATCGGGTGGCAAACTAGGCGCGCTTTGGGGTAGAGTCAAGCAATTGTAGGGGTTCAACCCCCATCTTACGCGAGGAAACTGCCCATGACCTATCCAGGACTGGCCGCCCTGTCCGGCCCCGCCGCCGCTTTGCTGATCGCCAACAGGCAAACAGTTTCCGTCGCCGAATCCTCCTGCGGCGGCCTGATCTCGGCGGCGCTGGTGGCGGTCCCCGGCGCATCGGCGTTCTATATCGGTGGCGGCATTATTTACACCGCACAGGGCGGCAAGGCGCTGTTGCCGGAACGCCCGAAAGGCATGAAATCCGCCACCCAGGAGTTTGCCCTGTTCGAGGCGCGAAGCATCCGCGAAAAGATGGGAACCGTTTGGGGCATTGGTGAAACCGGGGCCAGCGGCCCCAGCGGCAATCCCTATGGCAACCCGCCGGGGCATGCCGTTGTTGCAGTCAGCGGGCCAATTGAACAGGCGATTATCCTCGCAACGGGCCGCGCGGATCGCGAAGCCAATATGTGGGCATTTGCCAAAGCCGCCCTGGACCTGCTTGCGGAGTTGGCGGCGCAAAGCGCCAAATAAAACCATGCTTGATTTTGCATAGATTGAAGCTTAACGCTGATTAACTAATAATTAACTCTAATAGTTAACACATTAAACTCTTTGATTAACATTTGCTCTCTGGAAATAAAAGGGGGCTTCAAGAGTATGTCCGTATGACTGTTGCCCGCCGCCCTACCTGCCCGAATACCGGATTCCTAAAAGCGACGGCATGGTGCGCAGCGCTGATGGGCCTGATGCTTCTGGGTGCTTGCGGCAGTCTTTCCCAGCCGAATTTTGATAAACAGGACCGTGGCGCCGGGCTGGACCGGGGGGATTATCGTGACGCCTTAAAGCCGCGTGCACCGGAAAATGACGGATCATCCGCGCCGCCGCCGATCCCACAGGCCGAATCTCTTGTGCCCATGCCAAATCTTGCGCTGCCGGCCAATGCCAGGTCGGTGACAATTTCCGTCAATGAAGATGTGCCGATACGCGAAGTACTGGTCGAACTGGCGCAACAGGCCAATGTCGGGCTGGAACTTGATCCGCGCATTTCCGGCAGCCTGATTTTTTCCGTGCGCCAGCGCCCCTTCGAGGAAGTGATCGAGCGCATCGCGGACATGGCCGATCTGCGTTACAATCTGGACGGTAATGTTCTGCGCATTGAGCGCGATCTGCCCTATCTGCAAAATTACCGCGTCGATTATCTGAATGTCATTCGCGATACCAAAAGCTCTGTTTCCACCACGGTTGATGTCGTGGGGGGCGAAGCGGTAGGCGGCGAAGGCAGCGGCGGCCAGGGCAACAGTTCCGCAAGTGAAGTCAGCAGCGAGTCAAAGAACAATTTCTGGGAAGAACTGGAAGCCAATGTCAGTATGCTGATGAACCGTAGCGCGGAGCGCAAAAGTTTGCTGGCGGCAGACTCCGCCGCCGCGCCTTCCGGTGACGCCAATTTTATTTCCGGGGCGCCGAACCCCTTGCCGCTTACCCCTGCTGCGCTACCGGCTTCCCCCGATTCTGCACAGCAGACAAACAATGTTCCCAGCCCGGGGTCAGCGCTTGCGAATGCCGCGCAGGCGGCAGGCGCTGCCGGTACGGCTGTTCCAGTGAATGCCGCCGTTGCGCCAACTGAAACAGCGGCGGCGGCAACAACGGTTGCTCCCAACCAGCGCCCCTATAGTATTAATCGGGTTGCTGGCCTGATCAATGTGTATGGCACCCAGCGCCAGCATAAAATGATCGAAGGCTATTTACGCAAACTGCGCCGCGTCATTGCAGGCCAGGTGCTGATCGAAGCAAAAGTTTTGGAAGTGAAGCTGTCGGATAGTTATGAAGGCGGCATCAATTGGGCCGGCGTATTGGGTGCGGCAACAGGTGCTGCGCGTTTTGGAAATACGGTCGCCGTGCCGCAATCGGGGCCGTTTGACGGGTTGAATGCGGCAACATCCGGGGTCGTGACCCTGGCGCTGGATCGCAATGACATCGATGCGGTGGCCAGCCTGGCGCAGCAGTTCGGCACTGTGCGCACCCTGTCCAGCCCGCGCCTGACAGTGCAGCACAATCAAAGTGCGGTGCTCAAGGTTGTGGAAAACCGGGTATTTTTCGAACTGGATTTCGAACGCACAACGAATGAAACCACCAATACGGATAGAGTTACCGTAAACAGCAATATCCGCACGGTTCCCGAAGGCGTTATCATCACTGTTCAGCCGTCAATCCATGCCGAGACGGACGAGATTGGCATGACCCTGCGTCCAACCATCACGCGCATCACCGGCACGATCAATGATCCCGGCGTTTCCATTGCATCGAACAATACGGTGCAATCGCCTGTGCCCATCATTGCTGTACAGGAAATAGACAGCGTGGTGACGGTGCGTTCGGGGCGCGTACTTGTAATGGGCGGCCTGATGCAGGATAGCGGAACCTCAACGGATACTGGCATGCCTGGAGCATCCAGCCTCCCGGTCATTGGCAATCTGTTCAAGGCCCGCAGTGATGCAAACCGGCAGACCGAACTGGTTATTTTCCTGCGCGCCACCATCATAGAAGACAGTGGCGCCAGCCCTGCCGATATTGATCTGTACAAGACGTTCGGCCGTGACCGCCGTCCGCTGCCCTTCTAGCGTAATGCACACGGATCAATTCAGGATCGGCGCGACCTTGTTGCGATACATACTTATTACGGCGCTGCGCGACCGTTTGTTTCTGGCCTTGCCGGTCATGCTGGCGGTTGGCGCAGCGCTGGTGATTTTTCTGAGTGGCAGCGCGATCATCGAACAGCGCGAAATGGCGGCGGCGCTGTTTGGCGCGGGCAGCCGTGTACTGATTATCTCGGGGCTGGTGTTATTTGTTTCGTTTCACATCCGCCAGGCCATGGCGGGGGGCGAGATTGCGCTGATTTTATCGCGGCCCATTTCGCGCGGCGCCTTCGTTCTGGTTTATAGCGCCAGCCTTGTCATCGTCGGTTTCATTTGTGTGGCGGTGGCCATCGCGCTTGTATGGCTGTGCGCCAGGCCGCCGCTGGATGGCCTGCTGGCGTGGGGATTAAGTCTGGCGCTGGAAAGCATGGTGATGGTTCTGACAGCGGTTTTCTTTGGCCTGATCCTCAACAGTGCAGTTGCGTGTACGCTGGCCTGTATGGGCTTTTATGTGCTGGCGCGGATGAGCGGTTTACTGGGCGCGCTTGCGGACAAGGCCGGAGAAATTGGGCAGCTTGAGCTATTGCTGGGCTATGGCTTCAAACTTGTTTCGATTATCATTCCACGACTGGATTTTTTTACCCGCAGTGAATGGTTGGTATACGGATGGAATGGCGGCGGGCCCGGTATCGCCTGGGCTGTCCTGCAAAGCCTGGCGTTCACGCCACTGATCCTGGCCGCCACGATGATTGATTTCAGCCGCAGGCGGTTATGAAATGGGCGGGCAGGGGAAACTCAGACATGTGCCGCGCTTTTATATTATAGTGTTGCTTGTAGCGCTGGCGGGGCAATCGCTGTTCTGGTCGCAGGCGCATGATTTGCGCATCCCCTGGAGTGGCGTCAGCCTTGCGCCGACGCCAGCCGCCGCCCGGATAACCGGGCTTGGCGATACGCAGCTCTATTATCGCGCTGCGGGATTGGGTTTGCAAAATATGGGGGACTGGGCGGGCGAGCTTACGCCGCTGGTGGAGTATGATTATGGCCGGCTGGCGGGCTGGTTCACCCTGTTGTCCCAAATGGATCCCAAAAGCCAGTATGTACCCTCCTTCGCCGCCTATTATTTTGGGCAAAGCCGCAATCCGGATCAGGTGCGCCAGATTATCGGCTATCTGCAACAGCTTGCTGTGGAAAATCCGCAACAGCACTGGCGCTGGCTGGCCTATGGGGCGTATCTGGCGCGCTATAGGGTCAAGGATCCTGTTCTGGGGCTTGCACTGGCAAAACAACTGGCGGCCCTGCCGGTAGAGGATATGCCGATCTGGACACGCCAGCTCCCGGCATTTGTGCTGGCCGATGCGGGCGAGCGTGAAGCAGCGCGCGATATACTGGAAGCTATATTGGCGACCACCCCAGAACTGCACCCGGCAGAGCGGTTTTTTATTCGCAACTATATTGTCACAAGATTGGGTTTTTCTGATAAAACCAGATAAATTAATAAACATCTAGCGAATCAGTATAGTTTAATTGTTTATTAATGCTTCTAATGCTGTGATAGCCGTCACGGGTATGTCAGAATTTGCATCCGCCGCGAAAAAAGAGGCTAGTTATTTTTACCTATATTTCGTAACTATGGGCTGCCTGGGTCGTATCCTGAGGTTAAGTGAGAGATAAAGTTTCAGTTTTCAAACGAAATGGAACCATAGCCATGAAGAATCAAGCCGTTAGCAGAATTTCGATTAAGGGAACAGGACAGCCGGAAATGTCCGCGCAAAAGGGCTTCACGCTGGTGGAGCTTTCGATTGTGCTGGTCATCATTGGGCTGATCATTGGCGGCATTCTGAAAGGCCAGGAGCTGATCGGCAACGCCCAGATCAAAAATGTGGTGTCACAATCGCAGTCCTATCAGGCGGCAACCGCCGCCTTCAGGGATAAGTATGGCGCCCTGCCAGGGGATTTGGTTACCGCCGATCTGCTTATACCCGGTTGCACCGTTGGCGGCGTTTGCGCTCCGCCCACAGCAGCGACACTGGGCGATGGTATTATTGGGGCTACCACTGCCGTTGCCGCCACCACCGTAAATGCCGGTGTGGAAAATATTGCGTTCTGGCAGCAGTTAACCGCCGCCCGTTTTATCGGCGACGTGGAGTTGAACACCACTGCCACGACATATGGCACACGCTTTCCAAGCGCTGCAACTGGCGGCGGGTTTCAGGCGCTTCATAACTCGGCCACAGGACGCTCTATCCTCCGGTTGGCGGGTACAGTTGCGGCCGTCTCAACTACCAATGGGGCACTCAGGCCGGATCAGGCGTTGCAAATAGACAGCATATTGGATGATGGGAAACCCAATAATGGCGCCGTGGTTACGAACGCCACCCTTTCGGCTGTCACCTGCTTTACGGTGGCAACAAATATCTATGCGGCGGCCAGTACCAACCGCACCTGTAATTTGATCATTGATCTCAATTAGCCGCAGCAGTTGGGTTTAGATTTAAGATGAATGGGAAGGCCGGGGATTTCCCGGCCTTTTGTCCTGGGGGATGCTAAAATGCACTTGCCCGGCGGGTGGTGGAAAAAACAGCGCGTGCGCGGCTTTACGCTGATCGAACTGGCCATTGTGCTGGCTATCCTTGGCCTGTTGCTGGGCGGCGGCAGTATGCTGCTGCAACCCCTTCTGGACAATAACAAGCGCAACGAAACCAGGGCCAGGCTAAAAATCATTGAAGATGCGCTGACGATTTTTGCCGCCACCTATTATTTGCCATGCCCGTCCGACCCGGCATTGGGGCCGGGATCAGCTTCAAATGGCGTGGCGGCAACACCCGGCGGTTCCTTTTGCACCTCAACTTTTACCTCAGGCGGCGTACCCTGGCGTACGCTTGGACTTTCTGAATCAGATGTGGTGGATGGCTGGGGCCGGCGCATCAGTTATGCAGTGACCAACACCCTAACGGTAGATGTCCCGCCCCCGCCAGGACCGGCAACCCCGCCGCTGAACTGCGCCAGCAAGGGATTTAGTGGAATTTCAAAAGGCAAACTGGAAAATCGCGGGGCCAATAATGCCGCCATCCCGCCATCGGGCGGTGCAGCAGGCGCTGCAAAAGCCGCCTATATCCTGGTCAGCCATGGTGAGAACGGTGAGGGGGGATATCTGCCCAGCGGGGCGTTAACGCCTGTTACCGGCGCTTCCACCACTGAATTGGCGAACATAAAAACCCCCGGCGGGAATGGCGTGGCGAATACCGTCTATTATTATGAAAAGCTGGCTGCCGGTGACAGCATTGTGGGGTTTGATGACATTGTACGGGCGCGAACCAGCAGCCAGATAGCCATAGCCCTGGGGTGCAGCAAACCATGATGCGGTGGAAACATCTGATCAGGTCGGAAAGTGGCATCATCCCCATGTTGCTGGCGCTGTTGCTCGCGGCAGGCGCCTTTATTGGTCTCGGCATGCTCATGTTGAGGGGCAACGGCGCCGCGCTGCAAAATGTTAAATCAAATAGCACACAACTGCTTGAACTCGAAAAAACCATTCGCGCCCATGTCTTTCTTACGCGCCATCTGCCCTGTCCGGCCAATGGGGATGGGGATGGCGCATCACGGGCAGGGTGTGCGGGCAATAACAATGATGGGGTTGTCCCCTGGGCGACGCTGGGTATTACAAGGGATGACGCCACGGATCGGTTCGGCCGCCTGATCAGTTACCATGTCGATCCGGATCTTGATCCGGTTAATTCCAATGCCGCAGAAATCTGCCAGGGCAATGACGCGCGCGCAGGAACACTCCGGCTTAATCCATCGGCGGACACCAGTCTGTTCGTGCTGATCAGTCATGGATCCAACGGTTTTGGCGGCTGGCTGCCAATCGGCCGCCAGACCGCAAATCCCGCCAGTACATTGGAGCGCGAAAATTGTTCTGACAGCGCAGTAAATCCGGCCAATGTTATCTGCGCAAATCCCAGTGCCAAGGATATCACCCAGGGGCCCTATCAGACAAACCCTGCCGCCGCCAATTATTTTGACGACACTGTGCTGGCCGCCAGGTCATCGGACTATAATGATAACTGTCCGATAGCCGCAGTTGGTGGCGGTGGCGGCGGCGGTAATGATCGAAATAATGATGGCATTCCCGATCATTGCCAGGACGGCAATGGCAATGACACGAATGCGCCGGGCTGCAACTAACATTATCTGTAAGGGCTGGTCCAATGGACGATAAACAGGCGCAATTCGGAACACCGTCAGGTAAAACCGGCCTGGTGCTGGATGATCGCCCGGCGGCAAAGCGTGGCGCACAGACGCCCGCCGGTGATGGAAATGATGGCGCGCCCAAAACATCCGCGCCCGCCGCCCCCCTTGAGACCGCCAAACCCAAGGCCCGCATGGGCGACCGGCTGCTGGAACTTGGCGCGATCACCCGCGATCAACTGGATGTGGCGCTGCGCGAAAAATCCCGCTCCCCTGAAAAAATGGTCGGCAGCATTCTTGTGGAGTTCGGTTTTATTACCGATGACATGCTTACCCGGCTGCTGGCGGAATCAACAGGGTTTGAATCCTTTAACATTCGTGAAGCGCTGATCGATCCGGAAGCCGTTAAACTGGTGCCGCGCAATGTCGCCATGCAACATCGGATGCTGGCGATTTCCATCACGGATGAAAAAGCCGTTGTGGCGATGGCCGATCCGTTTGATGTGATGGCGATGGATCAGTTGCGGCGCTATCTGCCGCGCGGGGTTCAGATTGAAGCGCGCGTCTGCATGGAAGATGATCTTGTCAACGCCATAGACCGCAATTTTGGCTATGAAATGTCCGTGTCCGGCATTCTGCGCGAACTGGAAACCGGCGAATTTGATGTCAACGCCGTCACCGAACGTGATGGCTATTCACATCCGCTGGTGCGGCTGGTGGATGCGCTGATGCTGGACGCGGTAAAGCTGGGCGCTTCCGACATTCATTTTGAACCCGAAGAACTGTTCGTGCGGTTGCGTTACCGGCTGGACGGGCGATTGCAACAGGTGCGCACTTTCCATAAGGAACACTGGTCGGCCATGTCACACCGGCTGAAAATTATCTGCGGCATGAACATCGCCGACCGGCTGCATCCGCAGGACGGGAGATTGAGCATGCGCTTTGGCAATCGCGAAATAGATTTTCGTGTGTCGGTCTTGCCGACTACGGGCGGTGAAAATATTGTGTTGCGCGTACTGGACAAGGCGAAAGCGGTGCTCAGCCTGGATGATCTTGGCTTTTCCGGCGTCAACCGTTATCAGATCGAGCGCATTCTGAAGCGCCCCGAAGGCATCATCATCGTTACCGGGCCAACCGGCAGCGGCAAAACCACAACGCTTTACGCCATGCTGTCGGCCATCAGCAATCCCAGGGTAAATATCATGACCCTTGAGGATCCGGTGGAATATGAATTGCCGCTGATCCGGCAAACGCAGATCAGGGAAAACCAGGGGCTTACGTTTGGCGAGGGCATTCGCAATATTTTGCGTCAGGATCCAGACATTATTTTCATCGGCGAAGTGCGTGATAATGAGACCGCGCAAATGGCGCTGCGCGCCGCCATGACCGGGCATCAGGTGTTCACCACCCTGCATACCAATGATGCGCTGGGCGCGCTGCCAAGACTGTATGATCTGGGGCTGGACCCCGGCATGCTGTCAGGTAATATTGCCGGTGTGTTCGCCCAGCGTCTGGTCGGGCTGAATTGTAAAGCCTGCAAGATTGAGCGGCAGGCCACCCCCGATGAATGCCGCCTGCTGGGCGTGGATGCAGACAAGCCGCTTATATTGTGGGATGCGCCTGGCTGTGACGTCTGCCATCATACCGGTATCAGGGGGCGCACCACCATTGCCGAGATTATTTATGTCGATGATGGCCTGGATGAATTAATCGCCACGCGCGCCACACGTACTGCGATGCGCAATTATCTGCGCGATCATGGACACAGAACCATGGCGGATGACGGGATTGAGCGGGTATTGAAGGGGGATATATCGCTGTCCTCTTTGATACGATCCACTGATCTGACCGCGCGGATGTAATCAGGATCATGCCAGACTACCGGTATCGCGCAATTAATCAAAATGGCAGGATCGTCAGGGGCGCGGTTGTTGCGTCGAATGAGCAGGATCTGAACGGTCTGATTGAGTCCGCCGGACTTGATCTGATCGAGTGTAAAGTGGTTTCCGAAAAGCGGCTGACCAAGCTGCTGCAACAGCGGGTGAAAGTGCGCGATCTCATCCAGATGAGCATTCATCTGGAACAATTGCAGCGTGCCGGTGTGCCACTGATGGAAAGCCTTGCCGAAGTTCGTGATTCAACCGAGGCGCCACGTTTGCGTGATGCACTTTCCCGGATCACCCGTGAAGTGAATGATGGCGTCAGCCTGAGCGCCGCCTTCGGATCACATCCCAAACTGTTTGGTCATGTCTTTCAGTCGCTTGTGGCTGCCGGCGAACAGACCGGCCAAATGGCCGAGGCCTTTGGCCAGCTTGTAGCGCATCTGAAATGGACCGATGAAATGTCGGGCAAGGTAAAGAAGGCGACGCGCTATCCCGCTATTCTGGCCGTGGTCGTGACCATCGTGATCATGTTCATGATGAGCTTTGTGGTGCCGCAGATCACTACCCTGCTGAAGGCGAACGGCGCCGAACTGCCCTTTATGACCCGTGCACTGGTCAGCACGTCAGACTTTATTCGCGATTACTGGTTTATGCTGCCGATTGTGGCCATTGGTGTTGTGGTTGGGCTGATCAGCGGGCGCAACATGTCGCAGGATTTCAGATATCTGACGGATTATTATCTGTTGCGCTTGCCTGTTATTGGCATGGTTCTGCGCAAAATTGCCCTGGCGCGCTTTGCCTATATGTTTTCAACCATGTTCCGGGGCGGCATTGAGCTGTTGGCGTGTCTCGACGCCTCCAAACGTCTGGTGAATAATCTGGCGCTTATGGAAGCCTTGTCGGTCGTACGCGAAGGGGTGCAATCCGGCCTTGGCCTGTCGGTGGCCATGCGCTCCTCAGGTGAATTCCCGCCCCTGGTGCTGCGCATGATTAAAGTTGGCGAAGATTCCGGCAATATGTCAGATGCGCTGAATAATGTGGCGGAGATGTATAATCGTGACGTGGACGAATCGGTGCAAGGCATGATCTCGTTCATTGAACCTGCGCTGACCATTGTCATGGGAGGGATTATGGCCTGGATCGCCATTGCCGTGTTTGGTCCCATCTATGACAGTCTTGGCGCCATGAATTAGGACGCGAATGTGGTCACCTTGCCGGACATGGAAGGCATTGCGCAACGCCTGACGGCGCTGAAGCGCTTTGTTTTGCTTATAGGAGACGCGGGCGCCCTGATCGTCCGGCTGTCGGGAAGCCGCGTTGAATCGCATGCCTATTTTTGCGGCGCCATTGACAGCAATATTCGAGGGGTAAAGCTGGCTCTGGCCGAATTTCCCGGGCTCCCTGTTGTGATTGTGTATGACGTTCTGGGCCAGGCCTATCGGCGCGACCGGTTGCCACCGGTTAATTTTATGGACCGTCCCAAAATTATGGCGCGAAAGCTGGAAACATTGTTTCCAGGTACGGAATTAAAAGGCGGCTTACGGCTTGGCGCATCAGAAGGTGAAGTGCGGGGATATGATTATCTATTTGCTGCGGTTACAGCCTCGCCCGAGGTTACGCCGTGGCAAAAAATGCTGGAGCAGATAGAAAATCCCATCAGCGACGTCCGGCTGTTGCCCGTGGAATCTGTCAGGCTGTTGCAGCGCCTGGTCGGCAAGCTTAACGGCGGCGAAAGTAAATCCGCTCAGTGGAATATTTTGATTTCGCAGCACCGGACCGGTGGTTTCCGGCAGATTGTCACCCGGGATCATCGGCTGGCGATTGCGCGCATGACATCGGGATTTATTGATATTGAATCAGCGGAGGAAATTGGCAGCCTGTTGCAGCGTGAAATCGGCGCCACCATTGATTATATTACGCGGCTGGGTTTTGACCGCGCCACTGGCCTGAACGCAGTCTTTATCGGGCGCAGCGATATTGGCGCTGCGCTCAGGCACGCACAACTGCCTGTGCGAAACCTTACGGCATTCAGTCCCGCAGAAGCAGGGGCGCTTGCCGGAATTTCGGGCGATCATGATGAGAGTGGTCATTTTGCGGATCTGCTGCACGCCGCATGGGGGGGTGGCAGATTACTGCCCGAGCTATCCATCTGGCCGCAGCAGAAACGCCAGCAGCGCATGCAGACGCTAGGCCGGATATGGGGAACCCGCGCATTGGCCACCGCGTCACTTGTGGGCCTGATTTATGGTGCAAGCCTGGCATGGGAAATCCGGGACGCCGAGGCGGAATATCTTCAGGCGGAAGCAAGGCGCGGCGCCTTGCGGCTGGCTTACGACGCCGAAGTCAGCAGGCTGGATGCCGGTCCGGTGCCCATTGCCAGGATGCGCGATATCATTGCCATTCACCGGCAACTGGAAGCCGCAGATGTTGATTTGACCCCTTTTTATTCCGTGCTCGGCGCAAATATGTCCGAAAATGTACGGCTGAGTTCAATCAGGGTGCAGATTGATACGCCGCCCCCTGTACTCGCACCTTCACAAATTCAGGACAGCCCGCCTGGTCCTGCGCCGGATGCCGCGTCTGTTGAGGGCAAGATCATCCTGATCCTTGATCTGTCGTCATTTCGTAACGCAGAACTGGCTGTTGGCGAAGCAGAACGGCTGGCAAACGCATTACGAAAAGAACTTCCACATATGCAAACCACCATTATTCGCCAGCCTTTGCATATTCTTCCCGCCGATACATTCACGGTAAAGCCCGGAGAGAATGTGCTGGCCTTTACCGGGGAAGTGCGCGTGGCGGAGATAGAGCTGACCGGGAGACTGAAATGACCGGCAACACGGCGGGGCAATCCTTCTTGATGCAGGGCTTTGCCGCGGCGATGGCAATCTTTGTACTGATCATGTGGGCGTGTTTTGGTTATCTGCGGCCTGAACTGGTCAACTATAGGCAGATGACAAATGCCGCCCTTGACGCTGCCGTCAGCATAAATGCACAGATCAAAGATCTTGCCGCCCGGAAAGCCCGTGATGATGCGGATCGCCATGAATTTCAAATGCTGGAAAAAGATGGTTTTCTGGGTGAGCAAAACCGGCTGAATGCTGCGCGGATACTGGAAAGATTACGTGTGCAGCACAGGATTTCGGGACTGGAATATCAGATCGACGCTGTAGACAAAGTTACCATCCCGGGGCAACCGGAAAATACGGGAATTGTGATGAGCAGTTCCAAAATATCACTTAACATGCGTGGCTTTCTTGACAGCGATATGCGTGACTTTACAATCGCAATCCAGCGCGGGCTTCCCGGACATGTTACGGTCACAGAGATAGAGATTGTAAAACTTGCATCCCCCGGCAATGATCTGCTGGCCTTAATCAGCCGCGGCGGCGGGACAGAACTTGTCAGCGCAACGGTAGAGTTACAGTGGCAGGCTGTGCAGCCCGCCAAAGAAGCAGCCGGGATATAAGGTGCAATGACCGCATTCCGAAAATATAATTCCGTTTTTATCTTTATACTCTTTGTGCTGATGAATCACGCCGGCCTGGGGCAGGAGGCAGATGGAAGCAGCGCAGGATCGCTTTTGTTTTCGGAAAAGGAAAAGCGCGCCATTGAAGCTGCGCTGGCCCTGCGTCCTTTTGAAAATGCACATATACCGGATGGCGGCGCGGTGGAACAAGCGCAAATCCCCGAAAACAAACCGAGCTGGCAAATTGAACGGCTGCATCTGTCAGCGCTGATTTATACGGACCCGCAAAAATGGACCTTGTGGTTTGGCAGACGGCAGGTGGTTCGCAACGCGGCGCCACCCTATCTGACGGACCTGCGGGTAACTGCAAACCATGTCGATCTTAGTGTGATACCAAGGCCGGGAGCGGCCCCCATCCCCGTGCGGTTACGCCCCAATCAGACATTTTTGATCAGCCAGCTTCGTATCGCCGAAGGCAGCCAGGCCGGAAATTAATCAGATGACGGATAATAATCTGACCCAGCCCCTGATCATAAATGGCCTGAGCGTTGCGCATGACAAAAAAATCGTCTTTGAAAATCTGTCCCTGCATGTGAAGCCGGGTGAAATATTTGGCCTGATCGGTGTAAATGGCGCGGGCAAAACATCGCTGATGAAAGCTGCTTTATGCCTGCTGGAGCCGGACGCGGGTGACATGCAATTTTTTGGCATGTCCAGCAGAGTGCCGGAAAGCAGAAGGCGGGTGGCCTATTTGCCGGAAAATTTTCGTCCGCCTGCGGCCATGAAGGGCGCGCAATTTTTGCGGCTGGCGCTGGGCTTTCACAATATAAGTTTTGACCGTCCCCGCGCTGACCGTTTGGCCCGGGTCATTGATCTTGATCCCGCAGCGCTGGACCGGCGGATTGCCACACTGTCCAAGGGAATGGCCCAAAAAGTTGGCTTGCTGACGGCATTTTTAACGGACTGTCCGCTGCTTATTCTGGATGAACCGATGAGCGGTCTTGACCCCCGTGCGCGGATCATGCTCAAGACACAGATGCAGGCCTATCGGGCCCTGGGTAAGGCCATCTTTCTAAGCTCTCATATTCTGACCGATCTGGAGGAGCTATGTGACCGCATTGCTGTATTGCATCATGGCGCGTTGCGTTTTACTGGAACGCCCGGCGCATTGTTGCAGGCACAGGGCAGCGCCAGCCTGGAACAGGCCTTCCTGGCCCTTATTGCCGAACCACCGCAATAGAGGTTGCAAAATCCGCAAGCTTGGGACATAAGATGCCTCCGCCCGTTATTCAGGCGGGACGCGAGCGGGCGTAGCTCAGGGGTAGAGCATAACCTTGCCAAGGTTAGGGTCGTGAGTTCGAATCTCATCGCCCGCTCCAGATTTTTATCAATGATTTCAATGTATTAAACACAGCCCTCCGGGGTCTGTTCTGCTTGCATGGCTTGCCTGACTTTATCGGGGAAGCGCGGGGGAAGCAGAGTTAAGCTGGCCGTAGCGTGGTCTGTCGAACAGTGGTCTGTCGAACAAAAGACTGCCTGCATTTCGCCATTGCGCATTCCAAGCCGCCGCGAATTCACCGGTCAGTCCGATCGGCGTATCGAGCGGCAGCGCCGTGCCGTGCCGGTCGAAGGTGCGCTGCACTGCTTCGGTCAAAGTGGACTGGCGGAGTTCGAACGTCTGCGCAATCAGCGTTCCTTGATGAAGTCGCGATGCGGTTCCAGAACGCGCCTGCGGTGGCCGCCCATCTTGCCGGGCGCAGCTCAGTCAGGCCAGTATTATGGGGGATAGCAGCAGACTTGCGGAAAGTGAATCTCCCTTCTGTAACGTAGATGTTCCTGATGTGCCGGCGTTGTCCGTGCCGGGATGGCTAAGCGAGGCAAGCCAGATATCATGCTGATTGGCCTTATATTCCAGCCTGACATATTCATTTCCCTGTACCTGGTTCAGCATTAACGCCAGTCTTTCTTCCGGCCATTCATACTGGATTTCCGGCCGCAGATGCCGCAGGAGAATGTCCACATCCTGTCCACCGAACCGGAAGCCCGCCGCAAAATCGCTGGTGGCTGGATGCAGGGCGTCATCGGAGGGTTTTCCGTTCATATCAACAGGCGTTAAATTGCCGCGCAGGATGCTTTCGCCGCGCCAATCCGGGTGTAGCCTTAGGCCCGTACGCGCCGCTAATGGCCTGGTGCCGATATTGGTAACGGTCAGATCGATCCGCAATCCTTTGGCGTCCAGCGCCAGACGCTGCAAAAGCTGATAACTGGATTGCAGCGCTTCATTCTCGCCTGCGTCTTTGTGTAACGTAAGCGTGGCGCGGATATTTGACGCATCCTGCACAATCCATTCCGCCAGTCTGTCTTCAGGGCTGGTGGCAGGCGCGACTGGAATACAGGACATCTGATCCGCATTACGCTCCGCTATATCTTCTGCGCGTGCCGGGCGTAACAGGTCAAACGTTTTTCCGGCGGGCGAAATCCAGCGCAATGCTGAAATAGCGCCACCGCAATCGGGTAAAATTTCGACAGATAATCTGCCATCCGTGAGGGATATTTTACGCATTCTTTCCGCGCCCCGCGCTCATGCTGTCCGGCCATTATAGCGCATGCGGTGCGTACAGGAATAGCCCGGAAATAATCAGGCGTAGAGGTGGGTGCGATTGCGCGCAAGGGCCTTGCGCAAAGCGGTGGCGAATTCCTTGCGTTCTTCCGCTGTCAGGAAATTTCCGAATACCAGATATTTTCCATGCGAGCGTACTGCAAGCAGGGGGGCGCTTGGCGTTGCGGCGATCAGTTCGACCTGCGCCCAATAGGCCTGCAGGTTCCAGCTAAGAATACGTCCATCGGGAAGGAAACGCCGGATCAGAAGGCAGGCGTCATCAAGCTGTACGGTTTCATAAATCCGCCCGCTGCGGAAATTTATCCGGAACGCGAAATAGATCAGCACCACATCAAGACCGAAAAACCCCAGCACTGGCCATGCGCCCATCAGATAAAAAGAAAGACCCGCAACAAAACTGAACACCGTGAGGCACGTCATCAAGGTCATAAAACCACGCGGCCCCAGGGAGCGATGCGGATACAGCACGGCGTCAAAATGCAATCCGCCTGCCGTGCGCCCGGCGGCGCTGTCAGCGGAAATTTCCGGTGTGATCCTGGATGCGATGTTCGTATGAGCGTTCATTTCTCCAGACTAAGCGAGACGGGCATACCGCGAAAGTAAAAAATGCGTTAAGCATATTGTATGGTTAACGCACACATGACGCCCACACACATGACGCCTAAGGAAATTTCGCAGTTTTTCACGCGCCTGCGCGCGCGCGATCCTGAACCCAAAAGCGAACTGGAATATCTGAACCCCTATACGCTTCTGGTTGCGGTCGTATTGTCCGCACAGGCCACGGACAAGGGCGTGAATAAGGCGACAGGGCCATTATTCGCCGCCGCTGACACGCCGGAAAAAATGCTGCAACTGGGCGAAGATCGCGTACGCGATTATGTAAAAAGCATTGGTTTGTACCGTACGAAAGCAAAAAATATTATCGCCCTGTCAGAATTACTGGTACGCGACCATGGCGGCAAGGTGCCGCGTTCGCGCGCGGCGCTGGAAACCCTGCCGGGTGTGGGGCGCAAAACCGCCAATGTGGTTTTGAATGTGGCGTTTGGCGAGCCCACCATGGCGGTCGATACGCATATTTTCCGGATCGGCAACCGTACCGGTCTTGCCCCCGGAAAAAACCCGCGCGAAGTCGAAGATGGGCTGGTGGCGAATATCCCGAAACGCTTCATGCGCCATGCGCATCACTGGCTGATTTTGCATGGGCGTTATGTGTGCAAGGCCCGCAAGCCCGACTGCCCCCATTGCGTGGTGCGTGATGTGTGTCACTATGGCGATAAAACCATTATCTGACGGCTGCGATTTTTTATCCCGGCGTTGCGGCGTTGCGGGTCAGGATCGCCCCGATGCATTGCCCCGGCTCGGGATCCTTGCCGCCATCGCGCGCGCTGGTTTCGGCATGGGACACCCGTCCGGTCCCCCCCGCCTCGGCATAGATGAACAGGAACAGCACGCAGTCTCCGTGGGTATATTGCCAGACTTCGGCAAAGGGTTCCTTGCGGCTGAGGTCCGGTTTGCCCAGCAGCCGTTCAACCGATGGCGCATCCAGGCCAACCAGATCATTTGCCGTATAGCTCCCCTCGCCCTGCGTGCGTGGTGTCTTTGGCTTTCCTTGGGGCGGCAATGCGGCCAGGGCTTTTGGGATTTCAGAGGTGACTTTGCCCTGTGGCGCTTTTGCCGGTTGTTCTTTTATTTCGGATGTCTGTGTCTGGCGATAGGTGGCTTTCGGCATGCCGGCATATACAGCGGCCGGCCGCGATGGTTTTGGCCGGGGCAGGCCATTTGCAGTTGTGCGGGTGGCTGCTGCCGGCGCCTGCGCTGTCGTGGATTTAGCGGAGGTGTCCGCCCGTGTTGCGGCAGACTGCGGGTTTGTTTTAGAGGCCTTATCGTCCTTGTCCCAGCGCATCCAGTCGGGCTGCTTCAGCCTGGAAAAATCCAGCTTCTTCAGGTCCAGCCGTCCATCATTGGCGCACGCGCTCAGCGTTATGCTGAGCATGCATGTCAGCAGCAGCGTTCTGATTATTGGAACATTTTCCCGCCGAATCATTGGCCTCAAACCTGACTGTTAATGGTGCTGTTATGCGCTGATTGACCGTCTTTTATCAACTGGGATTGTACGCTGCCGGACCGCTTGCATGCCAGCCACATGGTTCTATACTGCGTCGCAACAAATAGGAGCCGACTGTATGACCCAACCTGTAAGCCGGGATGTGACCGGCATTGGCAATGCCATCGTTGATATTATTGCCCAAACCGATGACGCCTTTCTCACCCGCCACGCTATTGCCAAGGGCGGCATGACATTGATCGACGCGGCCGCTGCGACCCAATTATATGGGGCGATGGGGCCAGGGGTTGAAACCTCGGGCGGGTCTGCGGCCAACACCATTGCAGGCATTGCGGGGTTTGGAGGCAGGGCTGCCTTTATCGGCAAGGTGCAGCAGGACCAGTTGGGCGAAGTGTTCGCCCATGATCTGCGCGCCCTTGGGGTGCAGTATGACACCCCCGCCAGCATCAGTGAAAGTCCGACCGGGCGCTGCCTGATTCTGGTGACGCCGGATGCGCAGCGTTCGATGAGCACGTTTCTGGGGGCGGGGCAGGAATTGCACCCGCGCGATGTCGATCCCGCCACTATTGAATCAGCACAGATCACCTATCTGGAAGGCTATTTGTGGGATCCGCCCCATGCCAAGGAAGCGTTTCGCAAGGCGATGGACATTGCGCACCAGGCCGGCCGTCAGGTCGCCATGAGCCTGTCGGATGCCTTTTGCGTGGAACGGTATCGCGATGAGTTTCAGCATCTGGCGGCGGGCAATATTGATATTCTGTTCGCCAATGAATCCGAGATTATGTCGCTGTATCAGACCAGAACTTTTGATGATGCATTACAGGCAGTGCGCGGCAAATGCGCCATTGCGGCGCTGACCCGTTCGGAAAAGGGCTGCGTGATTGTGGCGGGCGATGAGGTGCATGTGATCGAAGCGGTAAAACCCGCACAGTTGATAGACACGACGGGTGCAGGCGATCTGTTCGCAGCAGGATTTATGTTTGGCCTCACCCATGGGCGCGATCTGGCTGCCAGTGCGCGCATCGGGGCCCTTGCGGCGTCCGAGGTGATTGCGCATCTGGGTCCGCGCCCGCAAAGCGATCTGAAGGCGCTGCTGAAAAAATCTGGGCTATAGGCTCGCCAGATATTCGCGCAGGCCTTCTTCCAGGCTGATGCGCGGGGTGATGCCCAGAATTTCCTGCAAACGCGGGGCGGCGCCGATACTCATTTTGATGTCGCCGGTACGCGCCGCCTCCCAGCCAATCTGCGGCGCGGCATTGCCGCAGATACGCGAGATCACCTCGGCCAGTTGCTGCACCGTTGTTCCTTTTCCGGTGGCGATGTTCATGACTTCGGCCCCCTGCCAGGGCTGCGCCATGGCGCGCTGTAAAATCTGCACAACATCGCGCACGTAAATGAAATCCCGGGTCTGCTGGCCATCGCCAAAAATCCTGATGCCTTGTCCCTTGCGTAGCCGGTCGGCAAAAATCGACACCACCCCCGCATAGGGATTATCGGGATGCTGGCGCGGCCCATACACATTGAAAAACCGGAAGCCGCGTGTGGGAATCTTATGAACCTCCCACGCCACATAGCCATGCTGTTCACAGCCCAGCTTGTCCGCGCCATAGGCGGTCAGCGGCAATACGGGCGCGCGTTCATCCAGCGGAATATAGGCAGGCGCGCCATAGACCGCCGCCGATGACGCATACACTACCGGGCGTGGGGCATGCGCACTGTCTTTGCTGGCATGATCAAATATATTGATGGCCCCAGTCAGATTGACATCATGGGTGCGCCGCCATTCTTCGTTGGAGCGCGGGACCGACGCAATGGCGGCCAGATGAAAACAGCCTTCCACGCCCTGCATGGCCCTGCCGGCTGTGTCATAATTGGCGATATCGCCGGTGATCAGCTCAACTCCCGCAGGCAGATTATCTGTTGTGCCAGTGGACAGATCATCCAGCACCCGCACTGTATGGCCATCGGCCAGCAGCGCATCCACCAGATGCGATCCGATAAACCCACAGCCGCCCGTCACCAAATAAAACGCCATCTGAGATTCCTGTTTGCTAATAACCCGGCAAGCCGTTGCGCGCCATCAGCGCCGAGATAAATTGCGACGGCACCGCGAAGGTGAACCCGGTCGGCGCCTCAATCGCCGAGGCCTGGGTTTTCTCGCGCACCGTCACGCTCTGCACCACGCCCAGCACCTGTTTTGTAGCCGGATCAAATAGCGGGCTGCCGCTATTGCCGGGATAGGCGTTGGTGTCGATCTGATAGACAATGAACGAATTGCGCAAACGCCGCACCCGTTCCGCCGTTAATTGCCCCTGCGAATAGGCGGCAAAGCTGCGCTCCTTGACCGCCGATATAATGCCTTCATGGGTGATGGGATACAGCCCCAGCAAACTGCCCAGCGGATAGCCGGTGATGGCTGTGCGGGTACCCTCTGGGGCCATGCTCTTTGCCAGAACAAGCGGCGGCAATTTTGCAGGTCCGACAATGCGCAGCAACGCCAGATCATGTTCGGTATCTTCCGCCACGACATCAAGTTCAAAATGTTTGGCATCGGCCTCGATCCCGTAAAAGGCCTGCAGGGATTCCTGCGTCTTGGCGTTCAGCGCTTTCGGCAGAACATGCGCATTGGTGATGATATGACCGCCGCCCGCGACGACAAAGCCGGTACCCATCAGACGCACCGGCGGCTGGCCTAATTGCTGATAGGTGCCAATGGCGACAACAGAACGGCGCACCTGCTTGATGGCGTCAATTATATCGGATGCGCTGGCGGTAGCGGGTAGCAATGCAACCATCAGCAAGCAGAATAATATTTTTATTAAGTTCCGGGCGCCAATATTGCTGCGTGAAAATATTTTTTTACTGTCCCCACTCAACATGGTGTTACCCCGCACTTGATGCGGGGTCCAGGGGCCAAGCACACAGGCTTCAGCGTGTGGTCCCTTTGCCAGCCGAAGCCTTCTTGCGAAGGCTGGTGGACCCCGGAATAAATCCGGGGTGACATATTGAGATTGGATAGAGTGCAAACTATCCTCGCAATGACGTAGTCAAATTTCATGCCCCTGTCTCCTTGCGTAAAAACGCCTCCAGCATCAGCAGCAGCCACAGCGCCGGACTGTGATCGCGTCGGCCCGACTGATGTTCGTCCACCAATTGTATCAAGGCGCCGGGATTGAAATAACCACTATCGGCCAATATGGGGCCACCAACCGTGTCGCGCAACTTTTGCCGCAGGGGGCCACGAAACCAGGCGGCCAGCGGAATGGAAAACCCCTGCTTGGGACGGTACAGAATATCGTCCGAAACATACGGCTCGCAGGCTTTTTTCAGCAGATATTTGCCCACCCGGCCATGCAGTTTCTGATCGGGCCGGATACCGGCCGACCATTGCGCGAACCGGAAATCCAGCATGGGGCAGCGCACTTCCAGCGAATTGGCCATGCTGGCGCGATCCACCTTGGTCAGAATGTCGCCGGGCAGCCAGGTTTTGATATCGGCATATTGCGCCTGCGCCAGCACATCATCCGTGCCGGCCGCATTCATATGGGTACGGATGATATTTGACGGGTGATAGCCCGCCAGTGCGCGGGTTTGCGATTGGCTGCGAAGCCGCGCGCGCATATCATCGTTCATCACCGAGACACTGGCGAAAAACCCGCCTGCTGAATCCGCGCCAAGCTCCTGAAAGGTGTTTTTGGCGCGCAAATATCGCGGCGCCCAGTCCAGCTTGGGATAGATGGCGCCTAGGGCGCCAAATAATATTTTGCGCACCCCGGGCGGCAGCCAGGCGCGCAACTGTTCCTGACGGGCGTGAAACAGATAGCGGCGATAGCCCGCAAACAATTCATCGCCGCCATCGCCCGATAGCGCCACGGTGACATTTTCCCGCGCCAGTGCGCACAGCCGGAACGTCGGCATCGCGGAACTGTCACCGAACGGTTCGTCATAAAAATCAATCAGCCGGCCGACCAGATCAATACTGTCAGGATCGACAATGCGGCTGTGATGATCGGTGTGATAGCGCGTCGCCATCTGCTGCGCATAGCTGGTTTCATCAAAGGCCTTGTCCGCAAAACCCATTGAAAACGTTTTCACCGGCGTGCTGCTCAATCCGGCCATCAGCGCCACGATACACGATGAATCGACGCCGCCCGACAAAAACGCCCCCAGCGGCACATCGGCGATCATGCGCAAATCCACCGCTTCGCGCAGTTGCGCCATCAATTCTTCCGCCGTGGCCTGGTGCGTACCGGCGACATCGGCAAACTTCACATCCCAATAGGCGTCGATCCTGGGGGCCGCATCGCCGCGCCGCCAGATCAGGCGGTGGGCTGCGGGCAGCTTCAGAATATTTTTGTAAATGCTGCGCGGATCGGGAATATAGCCAAAGGCCAGATATTCCTCGATCGCCAGTGGATCAATTTCGCGCACCATGCCCGGAAAAGGCAGCAGCGATTTCAGTTCCGATCCGAAAACACATGCGCCATCCGCCAGCAGGCTGTAATGCAGCGGCTTCTTGCCCATGGGATCGCGCGCCATGAACAGGGTTTCGCGCGCCACATCATACAGCGCAAAGGCGAACATACCGCGAAAATGCTGTACGCAATCCGCGCCCCATTGCCGCCAGCCATGCAGAATGACTTCGGTATCGCTATGGGTCTGGAAATGATGGCCCAGCGCCTCTAGCTGCTGTTTCAACTCGCGGTAATTATAGATTTCACCGTTAAAGGTGACGCCAATGCCGCCGTCTTGCGTCAGCATCGGCTGATGGCCGGCCGCCAGATCAATGATCGACAGCCGCCGGTGGCCAAAGCCCAGACCGGGCTGATCCCACAGGCCAAAGCCGTCCGGCCCACGGTGAACCTGCGTGTCGTTCATCCGCGACAACAGTTCCCGGTCAATGGGACGTTTGTCCCGGCTATGAAATATTCCGACTATGCCACACATATGAATGGAATATGCAGGCGGGATCGTAAATTGTCCATGAATACCCGGCGCTTTTTACAAACGCCGCTACATCGGGATCGACACCTTGCCCAGCCGCGCGGTGAGTTTGCGGTTCTCGCGGTAATCCACCGGCACCGCAATGATCGCCGGGCCGGGCTGGCGGAAAGCTTCTTCCAGCGCGGGGGTCAGCTGATCCGCCGAGGTCAGGGTCTTGCCCCACATGCCAAACGCCCTGGCCAGCAATTCGAAATCCGGATTGCCAAATTCAAGATTGGAATGGCGGCCATCGAACGAATCCTGCTGCTTCCATTTGATCAGGCCATATTCGCCATCGACCCACACCATGACGACGATATTGAGTTTATAGCGCACCGCTGTTTCAAGCTCCTGCACATTCATCAAAAAGCCCGCATCGCCATTGATTGACAGAACCTTTCTATCGGGCAGGGCCAGTTTCGCGCCGATGGCGCCGGGCAGGGAAAAGCCCATCGAGCAGAACCCGTTCGAGATCAGGCAGGTGTTGGCCCCCTGACTTTGATAATAGCGCGATATCCACATTTTATGCGCGCCCACATCGGACAGCACAATATCGTCCGGCCCCATGAATTTGCGCACGTCCCAGAGGATTTTCTGCGGCTTGACGGGAAAGCCCGTGTCATCCTTTTCCGCTGCGAAATCCGCCAGCATGGTGTCGCGCAGTTTTTTACGCGTATTGATATCGAACAGCGGCAGGCGGCCTTCGGCGCGCTTGTTCAGTTCTTCATTCATCTGCCACAGCGCATCGGCCAGATCCGATACAATATCGACGGTGACAGGAAAATGCGTGTCCACTTCGGCGGATTCAAAATCGATATGAATGATCCTGGCTTTTGAGGCAGGCTTGTACCAGGCCACAGGACTATATTCCACCGGGTCATAGCCTGCGGTAATAATCAGATCGGCATCGGCAAAGGCCAGATTGTTATAATCCCCCACGCCAAGCCCCATGGTGAACAGGCAATGCGGATCGTCCATCGGCACCGCGCCCTTGCCCATGAAGGTATTGACGACGCCAATGCCGGTTTTGCGGGCCAGCCGCTGCAACTGCGTGGCGGCGCGTTTACGCACCGCGCCATTGCCCGCCAGAATGATCGGGTTTTTCGCCGCCAGGATCAGATCGACCGCCTGGGCAATGGCCTTGTGGTCCGCCGCCGGACGGCGCAGGCGGGTTACGGGCAACGGCACGCCATGCACTTCCTCATCGGCAATATCTTCGGGCAGTTCAATGACGCAGACGCCGGGCTTTTCCCGCTCGGCCAGTTTGAAGGCCTTGCGCACCACTTCTGGAATATTTTCCGGGGCGACGATGGTTTGCGCCCATTTGCTGATCGGTTTGAACATGGCGATGGAATCCATGTTCTGATGGCTTTCCTTGTGCAGCCGTTTGGTCGAAGCCTGACCGATGATCGCCACCACCGGTGCGCGATCCATGTTGGCATCCGCCAGCCCCGTCACCAGATTGGTGGCGCCCGGCCCCAGCGTCGCCAGGCAGACGCCTGCCTTGCCGGTCAGCCGCCCATAGGCGTCGGCCATGAACGCCGCGCCCTGTTCATGACGGCACAGAATGAATTCGATTTTACTGTCCAGCAGCGAAATCATCACATCGGCGTTTTCTTCTCCGGGAATACCAAAAATCCGCTCTACCCCCTCGGCTTCCAGACATTTTACAAACAGATCGGACGCTTTCATTTTTGTTCCCTTCAAATTTCGTTGGAACGGATGACCATCATTTTTTCGGTCTGCATATCGTGAATGGTGTGCACAATGCCGCCCACGCCATGGCCGGATTCGCGTGCGCCGGCAAACGGCATCCAGTCCACCCGGAACGCGGTGTGATCGTTCACCATCACCGCCGTGGCGTCAATGCGGTTAAACACGCGCAGGGCCGTATCGATGTCGCGGGTGAACACGGCGGCCTGAAACGATACGGCCAAGCTGTTGGCCCGCGCAATCGCCTCGTTTATGTCCGTATATGCATACACACAGATCACCGGCCCGAACACTTCGGATATGGAAACCCTGGCGTCTTCGGGCGGATTGAACAGCACCGTCGGCTGGTAACAGGATGCGGAAATTTTATTGCCGCCGGATATCAGCTTTGCCCCGCCCGCCACCGCTTCGCGCACCCAGGCATGCACCCGGTCGCATTCGCCGTGAGTGATCAGCGGGCCAATTTCCGTGTCGGCGCGCGTCGGATCGCCCACTTTCATGGCATTGCCCAGTTTGCCCAGTTCCTGAGCCACACCTTCGGCAATGCTGGCATGGGCATAGATGCGCTGTACCGAAACGCATACCTGACCCGCATGATAAAAGCCACCCTTGGCCAGACGCGGCAGATTGGCCGCCAGATCGGCATCCGCCGCCACAATGACCGGCGCCGCACCGCCATGTTCGAGCGCACAGCGCGTCCCCGGCGCCAGTTGCGCGCGCAGGCCCCAGCCCACCGCGCCACTGCCAATGAACGAGAAAAAACCCACCCGCTTGTCCGTCACCATTTTGGTGGCAAGCGCATTGGTCTCGGGTATCACCACCTGACACCAGGCTTTCGGCAGGCCCGCCTCATGCAGAATTTCGACAAAGGCGATGCACGACAGCGGCGTGGCGCTGGCGGGCTTGACCAGCACCGGACAGCCAGCAGCAACCGCCGGTCCCACCTGATGCACAATCAGATTGAACGGATGATTAAACGCGCTGACGGCGGCCACCACGCCGATCGGTTCATGCTGGGTAAAGGCCAGATGCCCGGCAGATGCCGCATTCACGTCCATCGGGATGACATTGCCCGCATCGGTGCGCAGGGTTTCGATGCATACTTCGATGCCATCGATGGCGCGGGCGATTTCCACGCGGCTATCGATCAGCGGTTTGCCGCCTTCGCGCGCCGCCTGCAAGGCCAGTTCCTCGGCGCGTCCGGATATGATTTTTGCCGTATTGCGTAAAATTTCGATGCGCCGCACCTTGGGAACCCAGGCGTCCCGGTTCCGGTACAGGGCGTAGGCAGAGGCCAGCGCGGCCTCGACCTGTATTGCATTCAGGCGCGGGAGTTTGGCGATTGCAGCGCCGTCAAAGGGGGCAGTGACTTCCAGCATATTTTCGCTCATATCAGGCACACCGTATCACTGGGTTCGGGAATAATTTCCTGTTCAATCATGCCGATTTTTTCGATCTCGATGCGCACCCGGTCGCCCGCCTTCATAAACAGCGGCGGTGTTTTGGCAACGCCCACCCCGCCCGGCGTTCCGGTTGCGATGACATCACCGGGCAATAATGTAAAGGCCTGGGTTAAATAGGCAATCTGGTCATAACAGTTGAACACCAGATGTCTGGTATTGGAATCCTGCATCACCTCCCCATTCAGCAATGTGCGGATCGGCAGATTATGCGGATCGCCCACTTCATCTGGCGTGACAATCCACGGGCCGAACGGGCCGTGGGTGTCAAAACTTTTGCCCATGGTCATGGTCTGGGAATGCATTTGCCAGTCGCGCACACTGACATCATTCACGATGCAAAAGCCCGCGATCACCTCATGCGCGCGCCCCTTCGGCACATGGCGGCATTTGCGGCCAATCACAAAGCCCAGTTCGCCTTCATAATCCAGCGAAGTGGAAACCTTTGGCAGGTGAATCTGGCCGTATGGCGCATTGACGCAAGTGGTCTGTTTGTTGAACCAGAGCTGTTTTTGCGGGGTCTCACGCTTTGTTTCGGCAATATGGTCGGCATAATTCAGCCCGATGGCCAGAAATTTGGACGGGCGCAGCACCGGCGCTTCCAGATACACGTCTTTCAGGGGGATCAGGGCGCCTTTCGCCGCGCGTGCAGCTTGCAGGGCGGGTGCGCCCGCCTCCAGAAAACTGCGCATTTCGGTGGGCAGCGCGGGGGCGGCGGCGGATAAATCAAGGATGCCCCCATCCTGCACCACGCCAATGCGTGTGCGGCCCGATTGCGTAAACGTCGCCAGCTTCATTTCCGTCTCCCCGCTTTCATTTCAGCACACACACTTTATAGTGCATTTTCTGTTTTGTCTGGAATGATAACAAATGGCGCACCGTTTTTTTCTGACTGTACTCCTTGTCCTGACGGCTTTGCCCGCAATGGCGGGCGAACGCATTGTGTTTGCGACCGACTGGAAGGCGCAGGCCGAACATGGCGGGTTTTATCAGGCGGTGGCGAAAGGTTTTTACACCGCGCGCGGTCTGGATGTGGAAATCCGCCAGGGCGGGCCGGGGGTGAATATCCCGCAACTGATGGGGGCAGGCGCGATAGATTTCGGCATGGGATCCAGCAGCTTCATGCCGCTGAATATGCTGCGCGAAGGCATCCGGGCCAAGGCCGTGATGGCGGTGTTCCAGAAAAGCCCGGAAATTCTTATGACCCATCCGCGCGAGGATATTCACAGTCTGGCGGATATGAAGGGCCAGCCCATCCTGTTGGCGGACGCATCCATCGGCGCGGTGTTTGTATGGCTGAAGGCGCGCTATGGCTTTGAAGACGCACAGGTGCGCAAATATACTTTCAACATGGCGCCGTTTCTGGCTGATCCCAAAGCCATCCAGCAGGGCTATCTGACCTCCGAGCCGTTCATGTATGAACGTGAAACAGGCCGGAAGCCGCAAATCTTTCTGTATGCGGATCATGGCTATCCCAGCTATGCCACGCTGGTGATGGTGAATATAAAAGTGATCGAGGCGAAACCGGAACTGGTGCAGGCTTTTGTCGACGCCACCATTGAAGGCTGGCGCGATTATCTGCATGGCGATCCCGCACCCGGAAATGCGCTGATCCAGCGCGATAATCCCGAAATGAACGCGGCGACAATCGCGCAAGCCATAGAAAAAATGAAAGCCTATGGGATTGTTGAATCCGGTGATACGCAAGCACTGGGCATTGGCGCCATGAGCGACGCGCGCTGGACGGAATTTTTTAACGTCATGCGCGATAGCGGCGTCTATCCGGCGGACATGGATGTGCGCGCGGCCTATACATTGCAGTTTATTGATGGCAAGCCGAATTAAATGCTGAGCATCACGCATCTTGGAAAGATATTTTCCGGCGGCGTCGCGGCGCTGGAAAATGTCAATCTGCATATGGCGCGCGGTGAATTTGTATCGCTGCTGGGCCCGTCTGGCTGCGGGAAAAGCACCCTGCTGCGCATTATCGCCGGGCTGACCGCCCCGAGTTCCGGGCAAATGGAATGGGCGCCACTGCCCGCGAAAGGCGGTATTGGCGTGGTGTTTCAGGAACCCACTTTGATGCCCTGGGCCAGTGCCCGAAAAAATGTCGAGGCGCCGCTGCGCATTGCAGGCGTCGGGGCGCATGCGCGCCATGCCCGCGCCATGGAAATGCTGGCGCTGGTGGGATTGGAAAATTTTGCAGACGCCTATCCGCGCACTTTGTCGGGCGGCATGAAAATGCGTGTGGCGATTGCGCGCGCGCTGGTGACCCAACCGCCGGTGCTGCTGCTGGATGAACCATTCGCGGCGCTGGATGAAATCACCCGCCAGCAACTGAACGATGATCTGCTGGATATTTGCAGCAAAGCAAAACTGACCGTGCTGTTCGTCACTCATAGCGCGGCGGAAGCGGTATATTTATCCAGCCGTGTACTGATGATGCGCGCACGGCCCGGCACGATATTGCGTGAAACGCGCATCAACGCGCCCGTACCGCGTGCGGATGGGTTTCGTCACTCGCCGCAATTTGCCGCTTATTGCGGGGAAGTTTCCGCTGCATTGCGCGAGGCAATCGCATGAAGGCCGCACACATTCTTACGCCATTCCTGGTGGTGCTCGTCATGCTGGGTCTGTGGGAAACGCTGGTGCATCTGTGGCAGGTTCCGGCCTTTGTGTTGCCGCCACCTTCGGCGATTGGCCATGCGCTGGTTGATGATCTTTCTTCGTTGCTGTTCAGCGCCTGGATGACATTGCGCATCAGCCTGACGGCCTTTGTGCTGGCGGTTGCAGGCGGCGTTGCGCTGGCGGTGCTGTTTTCGCAAAGCCGTTTGCTGGAAATGGCGCTGTTTCCGCTGGCGGTGATTTTACAGGTGACGCCGATTGTGGCCATTGCGCCGCTGATCGTCATCTGGGTGGGCATTGATAATCCCAACCGGGCGCTGCTGCTGATGGCATGGATTGCCGCGTTCTTTCCGGTGCTATCCAACATGACCCTGGGGCTGCGCGCTGCCGATCATGGCTTGCTGGATCTGTACCGGCTTTATGGCGCCACGCGCTGGCAGGTGTTGACCCAAATTCGGCTGCCCTCGGCGCTGCCTTATCTGCTGCCGGCCATGAAAATTTCCGGCGGACTGGCGCTGATCGGCACAGTGGTGGCGGAATTTGTGGCGGGAAGCGGCGCCTCCATGGGGCTGGCCTGGCGGATCATGGAAAGCGGCAACCGCCTGCAAATCGCCAAAATGTTTGCGGCCCTGCTGTTGCTCTCGCTGCTGGGTATTGCGATTTTCTTTTGTCTCAGCGCCCTGGAAAACCGGCTTTTACGCCGCTGGCATGAAAGCCGGGCGGTGCGGGAAATATAATACACTATGCATTGGTGTAAATTACATAATTTCACATTAATATTGACATATTCCCCATTTTCCCACATATAAGGCGGTAGAATAGGGTTTTCAGAGGCCGCAAAATGTATCGTTATGATGAATTCGACCATAATTTTGTCATGGAACGGGTCGCCCAGTTCCGCGATCAGGTGGTGCGCCGCCTGAAGGGCGAGCTGACCGAGGAAGAGTTCCGCCCGCTGCGGCTGATGAACGGCCTGTATCTGCAATTGCATGCCTATATGCTGCGTGTCGCCATTCCCTATGGGGTGCTCTCAAGCCGTCAATTGCGCAAGCTGGCGGATATCGCCACCAAATATGACCGGGGTTATGCGCATTTCACCACCCGCCAGAACCTGCAATATAACTGGCCAAAGCTGGAAGACATGCCGGACATTCTGGCGGAACTGGCGTCGGTTGAGATGCATGCGCTGCAAACCAGCGGCAACTGCATCCGCAATATCACCGCCGACCAATATGCCGGCGTGGCCGCAGACGAGGTGGAAGACCCGCGCATTTGCGGCGAGATTTTACGGCAATGGTCCAGCCTGCATCCGGAATTTTCATTCCTGCCGCGCAAATTCAAGATCGCCATCACCGGCAGCCCGCGCGACCGCGCCGCCATCAAGCTGCACGACATTGGCATTGTCATGGTCAAAAATCAGGCGGGCGAAGTGGGCTGTGAATTCTGGGTTGGCGGCGGGCAGGGCCGCACCCCGGTCATCGCCAAATGCATCAACAGTTTTGTGCCCAAGCGCGACATGCTGTCTTATTCCGAAGCCATTCTGCGCGTTTATAATATGCACGGACGGCGCGACAATATTTACAAGGCGCGCATCAAAATTCTGGTCAATGAAATCGGCATTGAAGAATTTACCCGCCAGACCCATGAACAATGGGGCCATATCCGCGACGGCGCACTGGATGTGCCGGCCGAGGAGATCGCGCGCATCACGGCCTATTTTGCGCCGCCCCCTTATGAAAGCCTGTCGGCCGATCCAGCCGCCTTCGTACAAAAGCGCGATGGCGATCCCGCCTTCGCCGCCTGGGTGCGCAGCAATGTGGCCGCGCATAAAATTCCCGGCTACGCCATCGTCAATATTTCGCTGAAGCCCATTGGCGGCATTCCCGGCGACGCCACGGATGTGCAGATGCATGTGGTGGCCGATCTGGCCGAACGTTACAGCTTTGACGAACTGCGCGTGACGCACGAACAGAACCTGACATTTGCCGATGTGCGGCAAGGCGATCTGTATGATCTGTGGCGCGCGCTGGGCGAACATGGATTGGCGACGCCCAATATCGGGCTGGTCAGCGACATTATCGCCTGCCCCGGCCTGGATTATTGCGCGCTGGCCAATGCGCGCTCCATCCCGGTGGCGCAACGCATCAGCGAGCGTTTTGCCGATCTGAAACGCCAGCATGATATTGGCGATCTGAAGATCAAGATTTCCGGCTGCATCAATGCCTGCGGGCATCATCATGTCGGCCATATCGGCATTCTGGGCGTTGACAAGAAAGGCACGGAATTTTATCAGATCACCTTGGGCGGCAGCGCCGATGAAAATGCCTCGATCGGTGAAATTCTGGGCGCGGCGTTTTCCTATGATGAAGTGGTCGATGCGGTTGAAAAAGTGGTCGACACCTATGTGAAAATCCGTACCAGCACGGATGAAAATTTTCTGGCCACCGTGCGCCGCACCGGCATCGCCCCCTTCAAGGACGCGCTTTATGCAGTACATTAAAAACGGTAAAATCACCGCCGATGAATGGGTGCATGTGGGCGTGGACGGCGGCCTGCCCGCAACGGGCGGCGTCATCGTGCCGCTGGCGCGCTGGCTTGCGTCGCGCGATCAGTTGCTGGCGCGCAAAGCGCCGCTTGGAGTGCGGCTGGCGTCCAGTGAACCGCCGGAAAAAATCCGCGATGATCTGGGCCGCTTTGATCTGGTCGCGCTGGAATTCCCATTGTTCAAGGACGGCCGCGCCTATTCCTATGCCCGGCTGCTGCGCGAACAGTTTGGTTTCAAGGGCGAACTGCGCGCCGTAGGCAATGTATTATATGACCAGTTTTCATTCATGCATCGCTGCGGCTTTGACGCCTATGAAGTGCAGAAGGATGCGGACGCACTACGCTTCGCCAAAGCACTGTCGGAATTCACCGTGCGCTATCAGCCGGACCCGGATGGCTCGCCCAGCGTCATTCAATTGCGCCATCAACCGCAGCGCAATGTCAAAAATGCAGGAAGCCGTCCATGAGCACCGCCACCAAACGCATCAACGCCGCCGCCCAGGTAATTACCGCCAACCGGCTGCGCGATGGCATTGTGATATATCTGCAGGCGCATGGCGATCATCATCACTGGTGCGAAAATATCCGCGACGCGAGCGTGTTTGACGCGGGCGATGCCGAAGCAATGCTGGCGCAGGCGGCCGCCGATGTGCGCGAAAATCGCATTGTTGATCCCTATGCGATTGGTGTCAGTGCGGATCACACACCCCTGACGCAGCGCGAAGCGGTACGCGCGGGAGGCCCGACAATTGCCTATGGCGCGTGAAAGTTTTGCTGTCACTATTACAGATGTTGCACACTTACCGATCTGCGCGGCGCCAGGAAAAACCTGTCCGTTAAAGTAATTGGCGCGGTAATTAATCTGCCCAGTTGTGACACATAACTATATCCCGACTGGACCATGATCACACTCTGGTTCGGCGCCACAAGTCCCGGCGGCAGCGCATAGATCGAACCAACGGCCAGCGCCGGCGCTCCATTTCCCTCGCTCCACGCAATCCTGGTTACACCGCCTGCATCCGCCACAATGCTTGAAACTACAAAGGACAGACTGCTTATATCAAGGGGCTGCATCACCGCGCTGCCGGCCATAAAAATGTCTGCAATATCCGACGTTGACACCGCCCTGGCCTGGGCAACCAAATCAGCCGTGGTGCTGGTTGCGGATACCAGCTTTCGATCAGCAATCATCAAACTGCTTATTTCAACCGTGCCAAAAATCAGGGTAATCTGCAATGGCAGGATAAGCGCAAACTCCAACGCTGAGACACCGCGCGAATCACGCCAGAATTTGCTTTTCGTCAGCCATTTCAGCATTGCATCAGTTCTCTGTCCGGGCGTTCGTTTTTCGGGGGCTGCGGACTTTTCATATTTCTATGGTTCATTGCGGAACGCAGCAGTTGATAGCAGCAGCCGTGAATTTGCGCTGCCAATGTTGCCGAGAATCAGCCCAAGTCCGGGTGTATATACTCTCCAGACATAATAAACCCTGACAACCACTACCTGTTCTGGTCCGCCAGGAATGAACGGACCAGGAATTGGATTGCCATTAATATCAACTGGCGGCGACATATCGGCATCGGCAAAAGCAGGATATGTGCGCACGTCAACATTCAGATCCGCGCCGCAATTAATGAACCCGGATGTTGTGTCACAGACGCGCTGGCGAAATTCGGCCAGCCCGCCGCCGCTCAGCTGAAGCTCCCGGGTCCGGATCGTGCGGGAGGCTTCCTGAACGCCGCTTTCAAGGGCGCTGGAGACAAAGAAAATGATCGCGACTTCGAGAATGGCAAAAAACGTAAACAGGAATGGCGTCGCAACCAGCGCAAATTCCAGCGCTGTTGCACCCTTTATGTCGCGCAGGAAACGGCTAAACCGTCCCCTTGCAGCCCCTGAAATCTTTTTGCGCACTTCGTCACCTCATAACATTAGCACCACGCCATGCTTGAATACTAATTATCAATTAAACAAAAATTAAGTATATATCAAAAAATAACAATATGTTAACCGTGTATCTTATATTAAATTGTACATCTACTATCGGCCTTGATGACAGATCTAATGTTTTTTTTCGCCGCTTCCAGGGTTTCTTCATGAGAATGTGCCGCGCTTGTGACGTGGCGCACATTAATCCTGTTATTACTACACCATATGTCTCTGCATGTAGCGCAGCAATGTGGACGAGGCAGGAAATCAGGGTCAACGGCAGATAATCTGGCATGGATTTTTTACAGCCGGGTTCTGGAATATGGCAATGGCTGGAAGGAAGAATGATGATGGAAAAGCTGACAATTCCGAGCCCCATTCCTGGAAGTGGTGCAGGCAATGCTGATCCTGGTTGCAGGCGGAAAACCGCTCCGGGTTTTCCCGCAAACAAGCTTTCCCGGCTGCTCTTCAACAAACAGGGGAATATTGCCATTATCTTTGCCCTGGCGTTGCTGCCTACCCTTGCCGCCATCGGCGCAGCGGTCGATATTACCCGCGCCCTTCAGGTAAAAGCCCGGTTGAATTCGGCTTTGGATGCTGCGGGTCTCGCTGCGGGGAAAAAGATTGATGCGAGTGATGCGGCGATAATCGCGACCGCTAACGCCTACTTCCAGGCCAATTATCCGGCGGATGCGTTAGGCGTGCCCGGCGCGTTATCCGTGAATATTACGAATGATAAGATTCAGTTGAGCGTAACAGCGAATGTCGAAACCACCATTATGAAGATAATGGGCTTCAATGATATTGATGTCAGCTCTACGAACGAGATCAGCCGCGAGATCACGGGACTTGAAATTGCGCTGGCGCTCGACAATACCGGCTCAATGGCGGGCACAAAGCTCGCCAACCTGAAAACCGCGTCCCATGAACTGATCAATATTCTGTTTGGCGATGACAATTCTCCTTTGCATCTGAAAATGTCACTGGTTCCGTTCGCTGCGGGCGTGAATGTTGGCCCGCTCTTTGACCCGGCCTGGCTTGACATGGCGGGCGCATCCAGCATCCATGGCGAAAACTTTGATTTTCCGGTAGGAAAGAACCTGTGGACACTCTTCAACACCTCAACAAATATGGACAACCGGCCCTGGAATGGTTGCGTGATGGAACGGCCGGGCGGCCTCGACGAACTCGATACGCCTCCAACAGCCGGAAACCCCGACACATTCTTTGTGCCCTGGTTGGCGCCCGACGAACCCAATGGTTCCAGCCCGACCTATCCCAACAGCTATCTCTCGGATGGCACTTTCCCCAGTGGCACGAGCCTCGCGAACAAGCAGAAATCGATCGCAAAATATGCTCACTCACACGTAACCTCCACGTCCAAAGGGCCTGATTATAATTGCAGAGATACACAGGCCATAACGCCCCTGACCAATGACAAACTGTATCTTGAGGGCAGGATCGATGCGATGGTTGCGGCCTATTCCACGCATATCCCCATTGGGCTTGCCTGGGGATGGCGTACGCTTTCGTCCGAGGCGCCTTACACCGAGGGCAAGCCATACTCGGCTCAGAACAATATCAAAGCTATGGTGCTGATGACGGACGGTGACAATACCATCAGCGCCGCCAGCAACCATAATCTGTCAAGCTTCACAGGCTATGGCTACCTGTCAAAAGCACGGCTTGGCACCACTAACGCCAGCACCGCTGAAACGCGGCTTGATCAGAAAACCTCCCGGTTGTGCACCAATGTGAAAAATGCGGGAATCCGCCTTTACACGATCGCTTTCCAGGTGAGCAATTCGACGACCTTGAATTTGCTGCGCAACTGCGCCAGTTCTCCTGAAAACTTCTTTGCCACATCCACCGGCACGGCGCTGAGCGATGCATTCAGGGTCATCGCAACAGAACTGGCAAGTCTGCGCCTCAGCAGATAATGCAGGATCCAAAAAGCAGCCCGCCGGATGAATCTTCCGGCGGGCTTTTTCGTTTTAGGCATTGCTTGCGCGTGCGTCCGGCGAATGCTACGCGTCGTGACCATTCCGATTAACACAGGATTTCGAACCATGCACCGGCACCTGCAGAAATTTGGCGTAATAGGTATCAGCGCATATCTTGTTGCGGCGTTGAACCTCAGCCAGGTTATGGCGCACGACTATTCCGCTGGACAGCTTGTCATCGCGCATCCCTGGTCCCCGCCGACACTGGGCAAGCAGCGCATTGGCGTGGTTTATTTCACACTGCGCAATCAGGGGCCGGATGTGGATCGCCTGTTGGGCATTGATCTGCCCGGTGGTGGACAGGCGCAGATGCATGACAGCCAGATGCAGGACGGCGTCATGCGGATGCGCCCGGCGGATGCAGTCCTGATTCCCGCCGGGGGGGAGCTTGCGCTGCAACCGGGCGGCATGCATGTGATGCTGACGGACCTGCCCGGTCCGCTGATCAAGGGCGGGCGTCTTAAACTCATCCTGCGCTTTGAAAAGGCAGGGCCGGTGGAAGCGGAAGCGGCGGTTGAACCGCGCGCGGCGGAACCCTCCGCGCCCTCACCCCATCAGGGGCATTAAGCGCCCTGATCCGCGCCCGGATTTTCGCCGCAATCGAACTGTTGCTGCATATCGCGCGCGGGGGCGTCGGACCCGGCACAGCCAACGATTTTGGCCGGCACACCCGCGGCGGTGCAATGCGCCGGCACATTGATCAGCACGACACTGCCGCCACCCACACGGGCGCATTCGCCGATCTCAATATTGCCAAGCACAATCGCGCCTACGCCGATCAGGCTGCCTTTGCGGATTTTGGGATGCCGGTCCCCGGTTTCCTTGCCGGTGCCGCCCAGCGTTACGCCCTGCATCAGCGAAACTCCGTCTTCGATGACGGCGGTCTCGCCGATCACCACACCCGTGCCATGATCAATCAGGATGCCACGCCCAATGCGCGCGGCTGGATTGATATCGACGCCGAACACTTCTGAAATCCGGCTTTGCAGATATAAAGCCAGCCCGCGCCGACCCTGCCGCAACAGCCAGTTGGCGATGCGATAGCCCTGCAATGCATGAAAACCCTTGAAATACAGCAGCGGTTCCAGCAGCGATTTGCAGGCCGGATCGCGTTCATTCACCGCCACCAGATCACAGCGTAGTGCGGCCCCGATTTCAGCATCATCCTGAAACGCCGCCTCGATCAATTGCTGCATCGCCAGCGCCGGGGTTTCCACCGTGCTCAGCCGCTGCGACAGCAGATAGGCCAGCGCATCCTCCAGCCGGCTCTGGTTCAGCACGGTCGCATAGAGCAGGCTGGCAAGAACCGGTTCGCTGGCGGCCAAAAGGGCCGCTTTGTCGCGGATTTCCGTCCATACCGGGTCATGGACAGCCAATTTGGCGGTGGGTTGTGACATGGCGCACTCCGTAGCTTCAGGGCGCATTGGGAAGCCCTGACCGTAAATATAGGGCTTCTTGTCCAAAAGGGCAAACAGGCGGGAACCGCCACGCTTGTCGCAGGCACTTTGACAATCTATTATCAGAGTATTAGCGTCCGCCTCTGGTGGCTGGCCTCCTAATCAATGCATGGCGCTGGCGCGTGATGGCAGCGCGGCAAGAGCCAAAACAATAAACACAAGGGAAAGAAATGTCATGAGTGAGAGCCTTACAGCAATAGCGCAAAAAGTCGGCATGAAGCTGGATTATGATCCCGATACGCTGAAGCAGAAATATCTGGCCGAACGCGACAAGCGGGTACGCGCAGACGGCAACAGCCAGTATCGCGAAATCACCGGTGAGTTCGCCCATTTCATCACCGATCCCTATGTCGAACCCGGTTTCACCCGCGAGCCATTGTTTGATGAAGTCGATGTCATCGTCATCGGCGGCGGCTTTGGCGGATTGCTGGCGGGCGCGCGGCTGCGCGAAGCGGGCGTCAGGAAAATCCGCATGATTGATCGGGCGGGCGATTTTGGCGGCACCTGGTACTGGAACCGCTATCCCGGCGCGGCCTGTGATATCGAGGGCTATATCTATCTGCCGCTGCTGGAAGAACTGAATTACACCCCGAAAGAAAAATATTCCCACGCGCCGGAAATTCTGGCCCACAGCCAGGCCATTGGACGCAAGTTCGATCTCTATGACGACGCCTGTTTCCAGACCGAAGTCACGGGCATGACCTGGGACGAAAAAGAATCCAAATGGACCGTCACCACCAATCGTGGCGACAAGATGAAGGCGCGCTTTGTCGCCATGTCCAATGGGCCGCTGAACAAGCCAAAGCTGCCCGGCATGACCGGCATTGAAAAATTCAGGGGCCACACCTTTCACACCAGCCGTTGGGATTATAATTATACGGGGGGCGATTCCACCGGCGGCCTGACTGGCCTTGCCGACAAGCGCGTGGCCATTATCGGCACCGGCGCCACCGCCGTGCAGTGCATTCCGCACCTCGCAGAGGGCGCGAAACACCTGTATGTGTTTCAGCGCACGCCGTCATCCGTCGATGTGAAAAATAATCACCTCACCGATCCGCAATGGGCAAAAAGCCTGCAACCGGGCTGGCAAAAAGAGCGGATGGACAATTTCAATGTACTGGTTTCCGGCGGCTTCCAGGAAAAGGATCTGGTCGGCGACGGCTGGACCGATATCTTCCGTAAACTGACGGGTATTCTGGCAGGCCCGGACAAGCCCGCCACCGGTTCGCCGGCGGAAATGGCAGCACTTGCCGAGTTGGCCGATCAGCAGAAAATGCAGGAAGTTCGCGCCCGCGTGGACAGCATCGTAAAGGATCAGGCAACCGCAGAGGCGCTGAAACCCTATTACCGGCAGTTCTGCAAACGCCCCTGCTTCCATGAGGAATATCTGCCCACCTTTAACCGCCCGAATGTGACCCTGGTGGACACGCTTGGAAAAGGCGTGGACCGCATTACCGAAAAAGGCGTCATGTTCAACGGCAAGGAATATGAAGTTGATTGCATCGTCTTCGCCACCGGCTTTGAAGTGGGCACCGATTACACCAGCCGTTCGGGGTATGATATCCATGGCCGTGGCGGCATGACCCTCAGCAACAAATGGGCCAATGGGCTTTTGACCTATCATGGCTTCTACACCAACGGCTTTCCGAACTGCTTCTTCATGGGCATGACGCAAACCGGCCTGACCGCAAACATTCCGCATATGCTGAATGAACAGGCGCAACACATTGCCTATGTGATAAATCACGCCATGCACAGCAATGTCCGGGCCGTCGAAGCCTCGAAACAGGCCGAAGACGAGTGGGTCAGCACCTGCCAGCAGAAAGCCCGTTTGGGCGAGCGTTTCTATGCCGAATGCACGCCCGGCTATTACAACAACGAAGGCAAACCCGGCGAAACCGGCAATGGCTTTCTCAATGGCCAATATGGCGGCGGCCCGGTGGAATTCTTCAAAATCCTGGACCAGTGGCGCCAGGAAGGCGAATTGCGCGGGCTGGAAGTTTCGTAATTTGGTCTAATTTCTGAAAAGCCGCCTCTGGTATTACGGGGCGGCTTTTTCTGTTTAATATGCAATTTGTCAGCATGTTTGCAGGAACAGCGCCAAGCGCACTATGCCGCCCTGACATACTATAGAAAAAGCAAAGCCCCGGTGCATGGGGATTATGTGGCGGGGCGATGGGGAGCGGTGAATGATTTCACCGCCAGACTTTTTTCCACGCGTTGAATTCAGATGGCCGCAGGCGATAGCGCGCAAAATTACCCTCATGCAGGCTCATAAGTTCCGTTTCAGCGACCTCAATAAATTTGGCGGCGTCCTCCGGGGCAATATTTTCTGCGGCATGTTGTCTGATCAGGGCGATGGCCGATTGTTTATCCATTGGCCTGCGAACGATTTCGGCAACTGCTTTTATAAGTAAGTCACGATAGCGTAAACGGAAGGGGTCAGGTTCTCCCAGGCTCTGGCTGATTGCCGAGTAACGCGCACAGGATCGTCCATAGGCCCATACAAACACGTCACGCAACAGTTCCACGCGGTTTAACTCATAAACGCCAATTACACCTTCCAGATAGGCACTATCCGGGACATCCACAAATGACAGCGGGCAAAGATTTTGCCGGATAAAGGGGATATTTGCGGCGAAACGCGAAACGCGCTTGTTCACATCTTCAAACGGTTGCAGATAGGCCAGATGAACCATCGCAAAAAACGCCTGTTCGAACGGATCGTAAATTGCGGCGGCTGTATCAAGGATTTGCTGGAAATACTCCATAATGCGTTGCGGCACCGCCAGGGGAATGTATACCGAGCCTCTAATCCCTACCGGGCCAGCGCGTAATCGTCCGCTTGCATGCGGATCCAGCAGATTGTTTGAAAGCAGCGCATGCAAATTGAGGATGGTGAACCGGTTAAACCCCGAGTCGCTGGCGTTATCTACTAAAAATTCAACCGCCGCCTTGTGATTCAGGATCATCTGGGTGTCGCGTGCATTCTTGCCTTCGGCGGCTTTACCCTCCTTAAACAGCCATTCCGTTTCAAGCAGCGAATAGGTATTGCCTTCGAGTCTGCTGGAGTTCCAGGACAAATCAATCAGTAGACGGTCGAATATTTGTCTTGCATAAGTTCCGGAAGGACGCGCGTCGCCGGGCGCCTGCCCCAATTCATGCAGACGTTGCCGGGTTTCGGCTGGCAGGTAACAGGAAATGTTTGGATGATAGGTGTTAAGAAATTCCTGGTTATAACTGACCGGATGCCGCTCATGGATTGGCTTTCGAACCAATTGTTTGATGCCTTCGGCCTCGGGGCTGATGGGTGGGTAGAGTTCGGCCCGAACATGTACAGAGACTCTCTGTAACGTAATGGCGCCGCTACCCACAATGAGTGTTTTATATCGTCTTCCGCGACCATGTCCCTGAATTAGCAATCGCTGTTGCTTGACTAGCTGGACCAGGCGCCGCTGCAATGTCCGACGCGATAGCTTAGGCACCAGAGCGCCTATGAGATCTTCCAGAGAGGCACCTCCGGGGAATTGACCAACCGCTTGTCGGACGGCACCTAGTTCTTCTTGTGACACGCGTTTGGGCATCTGGGGCTCATTCTGGCGCGATTCTGGTCTAGGCGCCAAATAAACGATTTTTATGGCGCGAATAGGATTGTCGCGCCAAATAAATAGGGGTGCAAGCGGTTATTGCGCCAGATAAGCTTAATTTGACGTAATTGGACTATTTGTAAAAAAAGCCCGAATTGCGCGAGCTGGAAGTTTCGTAAACTGTCCAAATTCATGAAAAAGCCGCCCCTGGCATCCGGGGGCGGCTTTTTCATGGTTATTATGCGATTGCTCAGCGGGCTTGCAGGAAGGGCGATCATCTCACTATACTGACCGCAACAAAATAACCGGCAAGCATGGGAGAGCATGGCATGAGCGGCAAATATACGGCGGTGGCTGAAAAAACCGGGATGAACCTGAAGTTTGACCCAACTGCGCTTCTCGAAAAATACAATCACGAGCGCGACAAGCGGATACGTGAGGATGGCAGCAGCCAGTATCGCGAAACCAGCGGACAGTTTGCGCATTTCATCGAGGATCCCTATGTCGAGCCGATCACCCGCGAACCGCTGTTTGACGAAGTAGAAGTAGTGGTCATCGGCGGTGGCTTTGGCGGCTTGCTGGCGGGCGCAAGGCTGCGCGAGGCGGGCGTGAAAAGCATGCGCATGATCGAAAAGGGCGGCGATTTTGGCGGCACCTGGTACTGGAACCGCTATCCCGGCGCGCAATGCGACATTGAATCCTACATCTATATGCCCCTGCTGGAAGAACTGAACTATATCCCGCGTGAGCGTTATTCGCATGCGCCGGAAATCATGGCGCACACCCAGGCGATCGGCCGCAAATATGATCTCTATGATGACGCCTGTTTTCAGACCGAAGTCACCGGCATGCAATGGGATGAAAAAGACGCGAAATGGATCATCACCACGGATCGTGGCGATCGCATGAAGGCGCGCTTTGTCGCCATGTCCAACGGTCCGCTGAACAAACCCAAACTGCCCTCGATGACTGGCATTGAAAATTTCGGTGGGCACACATTTCACACCAGCCGCTGGGACTATGCCTATACGGGCGGCACCTGCGAGGGCAATCTGACCGGACTTGCCGACAAGCGCGTGGCGATTATCGGCACTGGCGCCACCGCGGTGCAATGCATCCCGCATCTGGGTGAGTGGGCCAAGGAATTGTTTGTGTTTCAGCGCACCCCATCATCGTGTGACATACGCAATAATGCCCCCACCAAGCCCGAATGGGAAAAGAAGCTGCAACCCGGCTGGCACAAAAAGCGGGTCGAAAATTTCAACTTCATGGTGTCGGGCGGCGGCAAGGCCGATGATGATTCCGGCGATGGCTGGACCGATATTTTCCGTAACATGAGTGCGCAGCAAAGCATGAACCCCGGCCTTGTGCTGAGCCATGAAGAAAAAGAAATTCTGAACGAGCTGATCGATTTTGCAAAGATGGAAGAAGTACGCACGCGCGCCGCAACCATCGTAAAAGATCGGGCCACCGCCGAGGCGCTGAAGCCCTATTACCGGCAATTCTGCAAGCGCCCGACCTTTCATGATGAATATCTGTTCACCTATAATCGGCCCAATGTGCATCTGGTGGACACGCGCGGCAAGGGCGTAGACCGCATTACGCAAAAAGGCATCGTCTATGATGGCGTGGAATATGAGGTGGATTGCATCATCTTCGCCACCGGCTTTGAAGTTGGCACAGCCTATACCAACCGTTCCGGCTATGACATTATCGGGCGCGGCGATGTCACCCTCAGCACCAAATGGGCCAATGGTCCGCGCACCTATCATGGCTTTTTCTCCAACGGTTTTCCCAATTGCTTCTTCATGGGCATGATCCAGTCCGGCATGACGGCCAATTTCACCCATATGCTGAACGAGCAGGCCAATCACATCGCCTATGTCATCAGGCATGCCCGCAACAGCAATATCAAAATGATAGAGGCTACGCCTGAGGCGGAAAAAGGCTGGGTGGATGAGGTTCACCGCACGGCAAAAATCGGCGAGGCCTATTTCGCCTCCTGCACGCCGGGCTATTACAATAATGAAGGCAAGCCCGAAAAAACCGGCAATGGCTTCCTGACCGGGGCTTATGGCGGCGGTCCGGTCAAATTTTTCCAGATACTGGATGAATGGCGCAAGGAAGGCGCGCTGCGCGGGCTGGAAGTTTCGTAAGGCTGTTTGAACTTTGCCTTGCACGATGTAGCTCCCTCTCCCCTCGCGGGAGAGGGTTGGGGTGAGGGGGCGATTGCGAAGGGGACTGTCTCACACCCCATCCATGCGCCGGTAGATAAATTCCGGCGCGGGCGCCACCGCCTCACTTTGCGCGGTTTTGAACATTTCGTCATGGCGTGGCGACAGCGCGCAGGCCGGATCGGTTGCGCCTGCATCACCCGTTAGCGCCAGCGCCTGACAGCGGCAGCCGCCCCAGTCCATTTCCCTGCGCTCGCAATTCCGGCACGGCTCCGGCATCCAGGCTGTGCCGCGAAAGCGGTTAAAGGCGGCGCTGTCTTTCCAGATCTCCGCAAGCGGTTTTTCACGCACATTCTCAAAGACAAGTCCGGGAATGGTGGTGGCCGCATGGCATGGCAGCACCCGCCCCACCGGATCGACATTCAGAAAACGCTGGCCCCAGCCGCCCATGCAGGCCTTGGGGCGCGAGGCGTAATAATCCGGGACCACATAATCAATCACCAGCCGACCCGACAATCGCGCGCGCGCCGCCGTGACGATCCCGGTGGCGCGATCAATCTGCGCGCGCGTTGGCATCAGCGCCGCGCGGTTGCGCAACGCCCAGCCATAATATTGCACATGCGCCACCTCAAGCCGCCCGGCGCCAAAGCGCAGCGCCGTTTCGATCATCGCCTCCAGATGGTCCAGATTGCCGCGATGCATCACCGCATTCAGGGTCAGCGGCAAATCCGCATTGCGCAACATTGCGGCCGACGCGGTTTTTTTGGCCAGCGTATCTTTTGATCCGGCAAACCGGTCCGCGCCCGCCGCATCCGTATCCTGCAAACTCAGTTGCGCATGATCCAGCCCTGCCTGCGCCAGCGCGTTGGCGCGCGCCTGGCTCAGCGCCATGCCGGAAGTGATCAGATTGGTGTACAGCCCGCATCCGGCGGCATGCGCAATCAAGGTTTCCAGATCCTTGCGGATCAGCGGTTCGCCACCGGAAAAATGCGCCTGCAAAACGCCAAGGTTCGCGGCCTCGGTCAGCACCCGCCGCCAGTCATCCGTGTCCAGCTCATTCCCCGCCCTCTCCAGCGTCAGAGGATTGGAGCAATAGGGACAGGCCAGCGGGCAGCGATGGGTCAGCTCGGCCAGCAGCGCCATTGGAGGGGCGGGCTGGTTCATATGCGGATAAACCCCCGATGCAGCATGCCGGCCAGCATCTCCGTCACATCGGCCTGAATGATTTCCTGGGGCGATGCAAATTCCAGCGCCAGCTCCCGGCACAGCGCATCCACACTGACAACGCCATCACAGCGCGACAAAATGATCTGCGCGATTTCATCCAGCAGCAGCACCCGTTCCGGCGCATTCAGCATCCATTGCTGGCGCGCCGCATCAAACCGCATTTTCACGCCGCGCGCCAGTGCGGGACAGGAATCTGCGGTTACGATTGCCGCGCTCATGTATAATCCGTATCCGGAATAAATGCGCCGGGCGGAATATATCCCGGCGACACATAGGCGTAATAGAGCGCATCCAGTTGCGCCCACAGCACATCGGTTTTGAAATAGAGCGCATCCAGCACGTCCTGCTGCTGGACCATCGTCGTCGCATGCTGCTGGCAATAGGCCAGTGCAAAACCCGAATCCTGCGGGGCCTGCGTCAGGCGCGCATCGAAATAGGACAGGATTTTTTTATCCACATAATCATAATTGGCCAGCATGGCGGCAACCCGTTCCTGGATCAGCGAGGGTGCGAATAATTCCGTCAGCGAAGACGCTACCGCCTGCAACAGGCTTTGATCGCGCACATAGCGCACATAGGCGTCCACGGCGAATTTTGTCGCCGCCAGAATGCCAGCTTCCGACGTGACATACTCCGCATCCAGTCCAAGGCCGGACGTGAGGCGCAGCCAGCGTTCAATGCCGCCCGTATCCGGGCCGCTGCCGTCGTGATCGGAAATCCGGCGTATCCATTCACGGCGCAAATCCGGATCGGATGTGCGCGACATCAGCGCCGCATCCTTCATCGGAATGCGCGACTGATAGTAAAACCGGTTCAACGCCCAGGCCTGCAACTGGCCCTTGTTCAGTTCGCCCGCATGCAGAAATTTGTGAAACGGATGGCTGCTATGATAGCGGTCTGCGCCAATCTGGCGCAGCGCGGCTTCCAGTTCCGCAGGGCTTAACAGCCTCGAAATGCGCATGCGGCTATTGTTATTCACAGGCTGATTTCCATTCCATCCATGGCGACTTCCCATCCGCTGGCCAGAACGGCGGCGCGTTCCGGGCTATCCAGGTTCAATACCGGATTGGTATTGTTCAGATGAATAAACAGACGCCGCTGCACACCCAGTGTTGCAAAGGCCTTAATGCTGCCCGCTGGCCCCGACATGCTGATATGCCCCATGCGTTGCCCGGTTTTCACACCTTCGCCCGCTACAATCATTTCATCATCCGTATACAGCGTACCGTCAAACAGAACCAGCGGCGCATTACGCAACCGTGCGGCAAGCTGTGGCGTCATTTCCGCGCATCCCGGAATATAGAAAAATTTCCGGCCACTGGAAATGTTCAGAATTTCCAGCCCCACCGTGTCGCCGCCAACAGTGCCGAAGTCCTTGCGCGAACTGTCTTCCAGATACAGCGCCACTTTTCCCGGCACGGCAAAAGCGGTGATCTGCAATCCGGGCAGCGGCGAAAATGGCGCGTCCAGATATATTTCCCGTCGCGTAACAAAGGCCGGGTTCAACACATTGAACACGCTGTTCGCACCCAGCGTATCCAGAACCCGTGACGTGGCGTGCAATGAAAAGGCCTGACTTTCGCGCAGGCTCAACAGACCCGCAATGTGATCAATATCCGCATTGGTCAAAACCACCGCGCCAATGGGTGATGCGCGCAGGGGGCCATCGGGGCGCGGCTGTAATTGCCGGTTGGCTTCGATCTGCTGGCGCAGGTCGGGCGATGCATTGCACAGGCACCAGGTGGCGCCATCCATGCTCACGGCAATCGAGGATTGCGTCTGTGCAGGCGTATTGGGGCCGCCATTGCGGGCGCGCTGGCAATTTTTATTATTGGCGTTCCATTGCGGAAAGCCGCCACCCGCCGCAGCGCCTAGAATCAGAATTCGCACGATGTGAACCCGCCTGATGACAACGCGCCCTTTCGCTCGCAATGACGGAGCGGGAGTTTTATGACTTAATGCATCAATAACGCCCTATGCGCTAATCTCGGCGCAGGCGTAGCAATTAATTTCCATGCCGACGCTGATTTCGGTAATTTTGGGCTTTCTCCAGGCCATCTGCATATCCTTGTGGTCGTCATTATTATTCAGGCGCACAGTTTCCCTAAAATCCGGGGATTATGCAAGAAGTTTCAGCCCCACAACGCCGGGCCGGGCGGATGCAGGATGCCGCCCGCCGCGCTGCGCAACCCGTCCGCCCGGTCCTGTTGCAGCAATAGCGGGCCATCCAGATCCACAAAATCCGCCAGTCCCACCAGCAGCATGGCTGGCGCCATGGCCAGCGAGGTGCTGACCATGCAGCCAACCATGACGCCAAAGCCCAGATCGCGCGCGGCATGCGCAAGCTGCAAGGCCCCGGTCAGGCCGCCGGTCTTGTCCAGCTTGATATTGATCAGGCCATAGCGCCCCCGCAATTGCGCCAATCCGTCGATTTCATGACAGGATTCATCGGCGCATAGCGGCACCGGCCAGTCATGCCCGGCCAGCACATCATCTGCACCCGCTGGCAGCGGCTGTTCAATCAGCACCGCATTCAGCGCTTTCAGGCGCGGGCTGACCGCCTGCAACAGCGCCAGATCCCATGCCTCATTGGCGTCGATGATCAGCTTTGCGTGTGGGGCCGCGTCATGCACGGCGCGCACACTCTCGACCACCGCATCTGCGCCCAGTTTCAGCTTCAGCACCCCAAACTGCGCCGCATTTGCCGCAGCGGCCCCCATGGCCTCAGGCGTATCCAGGCTTAACGTATAGGCGGTTACACAGGGGCCGGGCGCCGCCAGTCCCGCCAGCTTCCAGACTGGCGTACCGCTCTGCTTGGCCTCCAGATCCCATAGCGCACAATCCAGCGCATTGCGCGCCGCACCAGCAGGACAGGCGTCCTGCAAGTGCGCGCGGGTCATGCCCGCTTCGATGTGCGCCTTAAGCGCATCGATCTGCGCCAGGACGGAGGCAATGCTTTCACCATAGCGCCCATAGGGTACGCATTCGCCGCGCCCGGTATGTGCGCCCTCGGAAATGGCGGCCACCACGACCTGGGCTTCGCGTTTTGCGCCGCGCGAAATGGTAAAGCTGCCGCGTATCGGCCAGTTTTCCTGCGTAAGGTGCAAATGGCGCATGGCGGCCTGCTATTGCGCGGCGTCGAACATGTCGTTCTGCGCTTCGCCTGGCGCGGTCACGCCCTTGCGCAGCACCACGTCACGATCCTGATAATAGGTGGCGCGGAAGGTGGCGTACCAGTCCAGCGAGTCCTTGCGCAGGGTATCAAGCGGTTTGATCAGGTTTTCCCGCGTCGTAATTATGTAGCCAGCCGTACGGCCGATCTTGATAGAACGATCAACCTCATTGCCCCAGTTTAACGGATCGGCGGCGCTGTCCACGATACGCGCCAGATTGTGCCGCACGGTGCCTGGGCCAAGGATTGGCAGAATCATATAGGGTCCGGAAGGCACATGATAGGTGTGCAGCGTCTGATCAAAATCCGCCGGATGGTATGGCAGGCCCCCGCGTGTGGCGACATCGAAAAATCCCAGCCCACCCACAGTGGTGTTGATTACAAAACGCCCCAGCGTGGCGGCCGCATCACCCGGCTGAAATTGCAGCAGATCATTGGCGAACACGATGGGCGAATCCAGATTGCGGAAGGCGTTACGCACGCCCTTCTTGATCGGGCCGGGCACAATCCAGCCATAGCCTGCAGCAATCGGGCGAACCAGAAAATCATCGACAAACTGATAAACCGCAAACAGCGGCCGGTTCACCGGCTGCCAGGGATCCCATATGGCGTTTTCTTGCGGCTCCGATGCTGGTGGGTGCACGTATTCCTGTGACGTTGGCGCACGCGGGGCGGGTATCAAGCCCGCTGCAACAACGGGCTGCGCTTCCGCTTCAACGGCATCATAGCGTCCGGGGCGGGCCGATTGAATTTGATCCTGAAATCCCGGGAACGCAATAACCGCCGACTGGGTGATGGCGTCGCGCAAATCCGGGGCCACAGAAATTGCGGCGCTGACAATGGCCTGTGTCGCACCAGGATTATTGGCGATCGCCGTGTTCACCACATAGCTGAAAGTGGTGGCCGATTGCCGGTGGCCTTCTTCACGCATGCGCACCGCCAGCAGGGGATCGCTGGTATAGTCGCTCATGCGCGCGATGCGGGCCTCATCCTGCCGGGCAAGGGCGGCGGCGTTGCGCAGATCGGCAAGCACATGCGCGGGCAGGGAGGGCGCGGCGTGAACCTGCGCCGGCAGGCCGCTGAGCGGGATAAACCCCAGAATCAAAGCCGTGGCTTTTATTCCAGTCCGTAACCGATACCGTTGCCCTCGTCCGCAAATTCCCATATATTCCCCGATCCTGCCAAACCTGTTTATTCCGGGCGAAAAGCCGCCGCTTCCGTTTCCGCCCTGGCAACCTGGTCCGCAGCCAGGCGCTGGCTTAATTGCGTGACCAGTAGCGCTGCATCCGCGCCCCCCTGGTTGGCGGCAATCATTGCCCATTTCAAAGCCGCCACCTCATCGCGTGGCAGGCCTTTTCCTTCTGCGAGGCGCAACGCCAGATGCTGCTGCGCGCGTAAATGGCCACGCTCGGCCGCCTTGCCAAACCAGATGGCGGCCTTTTCATCGCTCTTCCCGACGCCGGCGCCATCGCGATAGGCTTTCGCCAGACTATATTGCGCCTTGGCAAATCCCTGCTCGGCGGCCATGGTGATATAATTCAACCCGGCGGCTTCATCCTTTGGACCACCCAGCCCTTCGATCAGCATTTTGCCCAGCGAATATTGTGAATTGGCAAAACCTGCGGCTGCGGTAATTTTCAACTCCCTGATGGCTGCGGGATAATCCGGTTTTCCGCTTTCATCGGCTATCAGCGCCAGCGCCAGATTGTGCCGCGCCCGCATATGTCCCTGATCGGCTGCCTTGCGCCATAATTGCATGGCCAGGGGGACATCCCGGGCAACGCCGCGCCCTTCATTGTAGAGGACGCCCATATTATACTGCGCCCTCGCGTCACCTGTTTCCGCCAGCGGCTTCCAGATTGCTAGCGCGGTGGCAAAATCACCCTGCTGATATGCGCCATAGCCTTTGCTGAAAGCGGCATCTTCGCCGCCATCGCAACCCGCCAGCGTAAGCCATAGGCTGGCGGCGGCAATGCTCATGCCAAGCAAAAAACGCCTTTTACCGGAAATGGCCCGGCGTCCGACATGTATCATTCTGGTCCCTCCGCCGGCAGTCCAAGGGTTCGTGCACGCAGCACCTCAAGCAGTCCCGCAATTCCGGTTCGCTGCACCAGGGCTGAATATTCTTCCCTTTGGGTAATCGACATGCTGATACCACCAACTGAAACATCAATGATCTGTGGCTGTCCGTCAATCATGCGCAGCCGCCAATCTACACGTATGGGCTCCCGCCCGCCGCCGGTAATCCGTGAACCAACGATCATATCCAGCTTGCCTGCTTCGGCGGCGCCCAGAACCTCAAATTTCTCATCCACATAACCGCCCAGCATGGAGGCATAATTTCGCAGTACAAATTCGGAAAAAAGCGAAAGATATTCATCCTGCTGGTCTGTTGTCGCTGTCTGCCAGTAACGTCCAAGCGCGAACCGGCCAATAAAACCCATCGCAAACTTCCGCGCCAGCATATCACGAAATATGGCCTCGCGCCGCTCTATTGGCTGGCCGCCTTGCCGCAAAACCGTAATCGCCTGGGCGCCAAGATCTGAAATAAACTGTTTTGCCTGTCCGGCTTCCACACGCATGATTGGCTGGGCCTGGGCTGGCGCCATTGGCGTCAAATCAGAAGACGATATTCCCAGTGCAACCATCATCCATAGTGCGAACAGGCCCGGTTTGTATGGCGTCATTCGCCTGTGATCCTATTTGTCTGTCGCGACATAGACGCCATCCCAATCGGGGCCTGGTGGGTTTGCCTGATATTCCGCAATACGCTCTTCGTACATAGCATAAAGTGTCTGGTTGGCGTCTGCCTTTTGCCGCAGCTCACCGAGAAGTTTTGTGGCCTCATCCCAGCGTTGCGCCCGGTAGGCTACGAGCATGCTGTCGTGTGTTTTTTTGAACGCCAGAAAACTTTCCGATGCAGCCATTTCCCCGCCGCCCATCAGGGAATAGATGCGCACCGCTTCGGTCTTGCCCTTCACCGCAATGAGATCCAGTTCCAGCAATGCATAATCATCCTTGATTCTGGCATAGGTGACTTCGCCAATGACAATATTGGCGCCATAATTTTTCGATTGCGATTCCAGGCGCGACGCCAGGTTCACCGAATCTCCCAGAACAGAATAATCGAAACGCTGTTCCGATCCCATATTCCCGACAACACAATCGCCGGTATTCAGCCCGATGCCGATTTTCAGCGGGTAAAATGTCCGGTCTTCACGTTCGGCTTCAGCTTTGAGATCCTGGTTCAGAAATTCAAGATCATGGTACATCTGCAGCGATGTGCTGCACGCCTGCGCGGCATGATTGGGCACATCCAGCGGCGCATTCCAGAACGCCATGATGCAGTCGCCCATATATTTATCAATGGTGCCGCCTTTCTCCAGGATGATATTCGTCATTGGCGTCAGGAAGCGGTTGATCAGGCTGGTAAGACCTTGGGGGTTCCCCTTGAACTGTTCCGAAATGGTCGTAAATCCGCGCACGTCACAAAACAGAAACGTCATTTCCCGCGTTTCGCCACCCAGCTTGAGGCGGCTGGGATCCTGGGCCAGTTGCTCCACCAGCGCAGGCGAAAGATACTGGCTGAAAGCGCCGCGCACCTGGGCTTTTTCCGCTTCCGTCCGCAGGAAATTAAGCAGCGTGCCGATGATGAACATCAGGCCGACGGTGATGGATGGGCCAATCGGGTCAACCAGCCACTGATACCCGGAATACAGATACCACGAAACGCCAATCGCAAAAACGATGCCGCCTGCCGCCACCGCCGCGCACGAAATGGCGGAAACCCGCTGCAGCAGGACCAGAATAACAATGCCGAAACTGACCAGAAATACGATCTCCGCGCCTTCGGCCCAATCCGGGCGGGAAAGAAAATGTCCCAGCAGAATTTGTTCCAGCAATTGAATATGAACTTCCACCCCCGCTGCGGCCGGGTTCAGCGGCGTCGCCCGCAAGTCTTTCAGGCCCGCCGCGCTGGGGCCGACAAACAATATGCTTCCGGCAACACGGGACGGATCGAAATTTTCTTCAAACAATTGCCAGGCTGGAATCCGGCGTGAGGGCACATCATTGGTATAATGCACCCATGCCTGGCCGGTGCTGGTTGTTGGCACTTCAATGCGGCCAACCTTGATGGCCGTGATGCCGGTTTTTTCACCAAACGATTCTGCCATATTGGCGCCAGATGATTTGACGATAAAGGTTGATGCGCCCTGCACAATGCGCAGCGCTTCCATGGCCAGTGTCGGGTAGAGCGTTTCACCCTTGCGTACAAGCAGCGGCACACGCCGGATAATATTATCCCGCTCGGTGATAAAGTTAAAACTGCCATTTCCCGCCGCAGCTTTTTCAAGCATGTTCAGATTTGTAACTGCGCCATTGAATACCGGAATAAACTGGCGCGGATCGTCGCCCGCATAGGAAAATCCCGATTTGCGCACCGGCTCGAAACTGTTTTGCGCTTCGGTCAGGGTGAAGCCGGTGACCACATTTGCCTGGCGCATGACATCGGCCAGCACCTCATCATGGTCTGGCATTGCGCCAATGACCTTTGATATCTGCTTTAGCTCGGGACTGTCTCCAAGCTGCGCCAGAAAATTGTCCGGCGAAGTGCGGTCCGGTTCTGCAAATACCACGTCAAAAACAATCGCATAAGCCCCCGCATTGGTGGCGCGCGCGATCAGATCGGCAATAAGGGTTCTGGGCCAGGGCCATTGCCCCAGGCGGTTCAGGCTTTCATCATCAACGTCGATTATCTTGATCCCAACGCCAGCCACGGTTGCGGGATCAATATATTCACGCGGTTTTATACGCTGATACAGATCAAATGTCTGGTTTCGAAGATTTGTAATAATAAAAAACGGATCGTAATAATTCAGTGCAAAGGACAATAAAAGCACAATTGCCGGTATAAGGTTTTGAAGTTGCCGCACTATTCTCTGCATCAGCATAAGTATGGTTTCCGGTTTTTAATCATAACCACAGGATTCTTAAAAATACCGTGTGGCTCCAGTGATATGTTAACTAATTATGCTTACCATCACACCACGTCCTGATTAGCATTGAATGGCGCCTTTGCACTTCCAATATCCTATTCGGGTGGGTGTGATTGTGAGGCCTGCAAAATGATACAGTTTTTCATGGAACTCTGGCGGAACTGGTTGATGCTGTTTCATCCGCTGCCTTATGGCGATCCCTATCTGGCCTGTGGGGCGTTGCTCGTGCTGTATTTTCCGGTACGGCGATTCATCAGCTCTATATTCTAGCAGAACCTGCTCGGGATGCATTGTTCTTGTTAAAAATTAACCAATATTTAACAGGGTAAATAAAACGCAATTAAGGCAAAATCTGCTTACGTTAATATTGATTTTATTATTTTCTAAACTTATATTGAGGGACTCATATTCATCGGAAGATAGTAATCATGGAAAACAAGAACGCACTTATTGATATGACCGCAGAGATTGTTTCTGCCTATGTTGGTAATAATGAAATATCCGCTGCGGAACTGCCCAGCCTGATCCAGCAGGTCTATGTCTCGCTGGCCGACGTGTCGCAGGGGGTTGCGCTCAGCGATAACGAGCCGCTGAAGCCCGCGATTGCCGTTAAGCGTTCGATATCGTCCGATTACATTGTCTGTCTTGAGGATGGGAAGAAATTCAAGTCCCTGAAACGCCATCTGCGTGCCCATTATGATATGAGCCCGGATGAATACCGGACGAAATGGGGCCTGCCCAAAGATTATCCGATGGTTGCCCCCAATTATGCCCAGGCACGCTCGACGCTGGCCAAACAAATGGGGCTGGGCCAAAAAAGCAAGCGCAAAAAAGCAGGCTAGTCATTGGTCTTGACAGGGTGGCGAAGGCCTAAAGTCTGAAATTGCGGCACCAGTCTGCGCGTTTTTTACCGTCATAGATGTTTGCCAGCCCCGCCTGCACCAGTGCTTGCGCGATGTCGCCGCCCGTGTTGCCCGTGACGCGGGCCAGTACGCGGCCGCCATATTTATCCTGATCGATGTCGCTTAGCCAGACGGACGGCTCCGCATTTTCATCGATATACAGAATATTATGGATAAAATCGCGGGCGCGGCCGGCCAATTCGCGTTCACGCGCGCAATGCGCCGCCAGTTCCGGTGTATCGATGTGCGCAATGCGCACATTCACCCGCAGTTCCTGGTTAAGCCAAATGCGCGCGCGCACGGTTATCGTGTCGCCGTCAATTACCCGTTCGACAATGGCAGGCACTGGCCCCTTCAGGCGCTTGCCGCCAGAGGCGGCATCAACATCCTGAATGGCAAAAGACGCCAGGAATATGGTGCAGATGATTTGCCACCGGATTGCAACCGGTACGGCAAGGCGTCTCATTGTTTGAAGCCACAAACGCATATTACCCACACTTTAACGAGAAAATAAATATAACACCCGCAATACGGCATAAGCAGGGATCACGTGAAGGGGCATTATAGGCGGAAATGGGTTTATAGTCAAGTTATTTAGGATAATATACCGATTTATAGAATATAGACCTAAAAAGCCTCATCATCCCTCACCGCTGCCGGAAGCGGCCCCCTGGGTGTCAAAGTAGCGGCATATGAACTGAAGATAATTAGGCGGCAGTCTGGGGCGAGGGGTCTTTCAATTCATCCCAGATTTTGGCAAACCCCTGATGGGTGTCTGCAAACAGTTCGATCAATTTCGGATCAAAATGCTCCCTGGGATCAAGACGGTCGTCGCCGCTGAGGATAATATCCCTTGCCTGGTCATGGCTGAAGCCAATCTTGTAGGGCCGTTCCGAACGCAGCGCATCATAGATATCGGCAACCTGAACGATACGTGCGGAAATGGGAATGTCCGTACCGGCCAGCCCGTTGGGATAACCGGTGCCCGCCCATTTTTCATGATGGTTCAGGGCAATTTCTGCGGCCAGTTGCAAACGTGGCGAGTCGCATAAAATCTGGTGGCCATAGGTCGTGTGGCGATCCATTTCGGCCCGTTCAAGATCATCGAGCCGTCCTTTTTTCTTTAGCACCGCCTGATCAACGCTCATTTTTCCGACATCGTGCAACTGCGCGCTATAGTGAATCTCGTCGCAAAAATTCCTTGGCATGCCCAGATGCTGCGCAATGAAAAAACTATATTCATTGGTGCGCACAATATGATTTCCAGTGCCTTCGTCATGAATTTCAGCGGCCCGCGCCAGCAAGCCAACCGACAGCAGGAATGCTTCTTCGGTCTGTTCCTGCAAAGCGCCAATATGCGCGCGTTGGTCGGCCAGTTGCCGGTTACGGTTCTGCAGCATTTTGTTCTTCAGGTGAATTTGATCCATCATGTCTGTGCGCTCAATGCTGGCGCCAAGAACCCGTGCGACCGGCGCGACAATCGCCGCCATATGCGGATCAAATGGAATGGGTTTGCCACCCGGTCCAACCCGGTTGATCAATTGCACCACCCCAATGACCTGATTGGTGTAATTTTTTAGCGGAAAACACAGCATCGAGATGGATTTGTAATGTTTCGCTTCATTGGCCGGATTGAAGAAATAGGGCCTGGCCGTATCGATGTTGTAAACATCGTCGATGATCACGGTCTCGCCGGTTGCCGCGACATAACCCGCAATGGTTTGATTATTTACGGGCACTTCAAAGTCGGCGGCGTTCACACGGATGCGGTTATTTTGCGCGTTAATCGCCTGCAAAATTGCGCCGCCGCGTTTGCGCCGGACAATAAAAACGGTGCCGGCTTCCGCCCCCGTCAGCAAACGGGATTTGTGCAATACGCGCGCGAGGAGTTGCGACAGCGACTGGCGGGGCTGCTGTTCAACAAATTCAAGGAATTCCTGCGCAAGATTGCGTTGATAATCCATTTCCAAGCCGTCAATAAACTCAATTCCACCATGATTTATGGCACGGGATCATTTATCATACGTAAACATACATAAGGACTCTTCAGCAATAATCGAGGTGTCAAACAGATGTTTATCTGCAAGAATGCTAACTCTACTAATAAAAAACAGGCGCCGGATATCTGATCCGCCATCTGGACATAAATCCGGGGCCTATTGCGGAAGTATAAGCGTTATCCGGTTATAGCGAAAAACTACTATATTTGGGCTGCCGAGCCTGTCACCATCAAGTGAAATTATCAAGGATCCCAATGAATGCGTAGGAATTTAACGGCATTTCTCACAGTGTTTCTCTTGCTCACCGCCCCAGCCGCCGCAAAGGAAGTAAACCGCGTGGTCATGGCCACGGGCGCCGTGACCAGCGGGTATTTTTTGCTGGGCGGCGGTGTTTGCGCACAGATCAATGCCGCCGCCGGTGCTGGCGGGCTGCGCTGCGCAATAGAGACCAGCAAGGGCACGGTCGCCAATCTGCTGGCGTTACAGGCCGGGCAGGTAGATCTGGTGCTGGCCCAGTCCGATTGGCAGCACCATGCCTATGCCGGTAGTGTAAGCCAGTTTTCCGGCGACAAGGCCATCAAGGACATGCGCGCCCTGATGTCGCTTAACGGATCACCGCTTGTGCTGCTGGCGCGCGCCGACAGTAACGTCAAGGCGGTGGAGGATCTGGCGGGCAGGCAGCTGGATATCGGCAAGCCGGGCACAGGGCGGCGTGCCGCCATCGATGATCTGCTGCTGGCAATGGGCTGGGATTTGGGAAAATTCAAACTGGCCTCGGAACTGCCGGAAGCAGAGGCGATCAAGGCGCTGTGTGGCGGCAAGCTGGACGCGCTGGCGCTGGCGGGCATCACGCCGGACCGCAATGTTACGCTGGCCATGCGCACATGCCCGTTGAAAATTGTTCCCGTAACCGGGGCCGTTGCGGAAAAGCTGATTGCCGCCAAGCCCTATTATTCCGTGGTGACAATACCCAAAGGCAGTTATCCGGAAGTGAAGGCCGATGCGCCAAGCATTGGCCTGCGGGTAATTCTGCTGGCGTCCGGCAAGGTAACGGAAAAGGATGCCTATACCATTGTCAAGTCGGTCGCGGGCAATCTGGATGCGGTGCGCAAGCTGCATGCAAGTTTTGCCAGCATCAATCGCGTTGGCCTGTCCAGTGCTGGCATATCCGTGCCGCTGCATGACGGCGCAGCAAAATATTATCGCGAGACGAAGTAAAAAATAAGCCAGTCAGGAAATTGACTGGCTTATTGCAGACTGCTGACAAACCCCGTCGATTTTCGACGGGGTTTTGTTTTGGAGGTATGTTTTGGTTTTGTTGAACGGATTGATATTGGGCAGCCGACTTATGC
>Ga0209864_1000015_pt1 | contig 46256 bp, 43 predicted proteins | sample GWRWT4_25Nov14_FD_187184 | JGI IMG/M metagenome (GOLD analysis project Ga0209864, IMG submission 187184) | Sand microcosm microbial communities from a hyporheic zone in Columbia River, Washington, USA - GW-RW T4_25-Nov-14 (SPAdes) (version 2) | ecosystem: Engineered > Artificial ecosystem > Sand...
CTATTAAATTTTTGCTAACTTATACCCCCCCTCCCCCCGAAAGAGTCAATGTTCATTCGTCACAGTTTGGGGCATTAGCGCCGGTAGGCGTGCGCGCAGAGCGTCCCTTGAATGCCGGACATGTCATGTGCTATCGGCGCCATGCCGTTCGAATATTGACAAAACTACTGGTATGCCGTATATCGTGACTGAGAATAACTTCGAATGGAATGATGAAAAAGCGGCCGCAAATTGGCGGGGCCATGGCGTCACGTTCGTGCAGGCCACAAAGGCGTTCAGTGACCCCTTCGCCATAGAGAATTTTGATGAACGGGAAAATTATGGAGAAGAGCGCATTAATTTGATTGGCATGTGTGAGGGTGCGCTTTTGCATGTAACCTATACAGAACGTGAAGCGCGTATCAGGATCATTTCAGCCAGACGGGCGGTGCAACATGAGCAAGATGACTATTATCGCGAAAATGCGCCCTGACGGCACGGTTATTGAACTGTTGCCCGATGGCGGTGAGCGGGCGTTTTCCAGTACGCCCATGCGGCCAATGACGCAGGCGGAAATCCGTGCCGCAGCCATGGCTGACCCCGATGCGCGCCCCATGACACCAGGAGAACGCAAGACGGCGCGCCGCGTGCCGCAGATCAAGACGCTGCGCCGGGCGCTTGGCCTGACACAGGAAGAATTCGCGGCGCGCTATCACATCCCGCTGGGTACGCTCAGGGATTGGGAACAAGGCCGCAGAGAACCCGATCAGCCCGCGCGCGCCTATCTCAAGGCCATTGCAGGCAACGCGCAAGCCGTGCTGCAGGCTTTGGAAGCTGGACCAACAGGTTAGATCGTTTTCAGTTTTGATTGAAGTACCCCCAACCCACGGTGTCACCCCGGAATAAATCCGGGGTGACACCGTGGGTGGGCGATTCAATCAATACATGAAACGATCTAGGTGTTTAGCCCCGGCGGCGCCGCGCCAGGCCAATGCCCGCGAGGCCCGCAGCAAGCAGGCTGAAGGTCATCGGTTCGGGAACGCCCGTAGGGACAGGGCCCGGCGGAGTGGTAACAGTGTTAGTGAATGAGAAACTGAGATCGTTGAAGCCACCTGGATATTCGGGAAGATTGAGAAGGTCTTCGAAGCTGACGAGGGCCTCATTGGTCGCATAGGTCTCATCCACGCGTGCGTGGAAGCGATTATCGGGGTTGCGGCTAGCCAGGCCGGTATAGAAATTGTTGTCTGTGTTGGTGACATGCAAGCGGAAGATCAACTCGGCGCCAACGGCAAAAGAACCCAGATTCACGGTGCTGCCTATGGGCGACGTGTGGTTTCTGAAGATAAAAAGGTCATTGCTGAGATCGCCATCCTCAAAAGGATCGCCTGCTCCATCAAGCACCAAATACAAATCGTTGGTATATCCAGCGGAATTACCCAGGTAAGTGGCGATAACAGGGTCAGTGCTGCCCACCAGAACCGCCGCACCTTCGCCTACGGCAGCGATCGGAAACGCCGCAGCCGGCAGGGCGGACAGGGCAAAAGCCGCCACCGCCGCCAGTTTCACTAAATTACGCATATTCATTCTTCATTCTCCATTCTCCGTGATTAAAGTTTGTCCGCCGGAAAATTCCAGCGGTATTTACGTTTTGACGACACGACCTACCCCCCGCAGGCCCTATTCTGACCCCGCGCTTGCTATTAAATTTTTGCTAACTTATACCCCCCTCCCCCCGAAAGAGTCAATGTTCATTCGTCACAGTTTGGGCATTAGCAAAAAAGGGGTCAGGTCTTGATATGACAGTTTTTCGGGCAGGTTCGCCTTTTTTTCCAATCACGGCCCCTTGCACCCCCAATCAGCGGAACTGGCGGAAACAATTGCGGATTTCACCCACGAACAGTTCGGGCTGTTCCCACGCGGCGAAGTGTCCGCCGCGGTCCAGTTCGTTCCAGTGCACGATGTTCTTGATGCTCTTTTCGGCCCAGCGGCGCGAGGCGCGGAAGATTTCCTTCGGGTAGATGCTCACCCCCACCGGCAGGTCTATCCTGGTGGTGCTCAGCGCGCCGCGAAAACTTTCCCAATAGAGCCGCGCCGAGGATGCGCCGGCGCCCGGCAGCCAGTACAGCATGATGTTATCGAGCATCTCATCCAGGCTCAGCACATCTTCGGGGTTGCCGCCATTGTCGGTCCAGGCCCAAATTTTTTCGTAGATCCAGGCGGCCTGACCGGCGGGGGAATCGGCCAGCCCATAGCCCAGGGTTTGCGGGCGCGTTGATTGCTGTTTGGAATAGCCCGAATCCCATTCCTGATAATAGGTCATGGCTTCTACGGCTGATTTTTCGGCTGGCGTCATGTCGCCCATTTCATCGGCGCCCGGAAAAATGAACAGCAGGTTCACATGGATGGCCACGCAGCCCGCCGGTTTGGCGACACCGATGGCCGTGGTGACGGCCGCGCCCCAATCGCCGCCCTGCGCCACCCATTTGGTATAGCCAAGGCGCGTCATCAGTTTGCCCCATGCATCGGCGATATGCGCGATACCCCATCCTGTTGTCGCAGGCTTGCCGGAAAAGCCATAGCCGGGCAGGGACGGCGCGATGACATGAAACGCATCCTCCGCCTTGCCGCCATGCGCAACCGGATCGGTCAGCGGGCCGATGACCTTCATGAATTCAATCACCGATCCGGGCCAGCCATGGGTGATAAGCAGCGGCATCGCATTCGGGTGTTTGGAGCGCACATGCAGAAAATGAATATCCAGCCCGTCGATTCCGGTTTTGAACTGCCCCAGCCCGTTGAGATGCGTCTCAATGCGCCGCCAGTCATATTTATGACGCCAGTGGTGACACAGCGCCTGCACCTTGGCCAGCGGCGCGCCCTGCGTCCAGTCGTTCACCACTTCGCGTTCGGGCCAGCGCGTGGCGTCCAGCCGGCGCGCCAGATCATCCAGCGCCGCCTGCGGCACCGACAATGTGAATGGGGTAATTGCGTCGCTCATGGGCCTGATCCTCCCGCTGTTTTGCCGGTTATTTTGGATAAGTGTGACATCATCTGCACAGCAACGCAATTGAGGACAGGCCCCAGGAAAACTGGTTCTGTGGAGCGCAAGGCCCGGTTTTATTGATGAAGACGGCGCGGTGCTGCGCCGGGGGGCTTCACGCATATCGCCATCGCCAATCCGGCTAGCGCACCCTACGGGGCGGCGGCCATTGAAAGCCTGAAGGCGCTGGTGCTGCTCAGCCTTGGCGCCACCGGGCAAACCCGCCTGATGTCCAGTATTACCCGCAAATCCTGGGACATCCTGGCCCTTCGCCCAGGTCAAAGGCATGGCCCTGGCGGATAGGTGAAAAGGCAGGCGCCATATTTCTTAAATAAACCTTTAGGGCGTGTCGTCAGTTAAGGGATTCACAATTTTACGGGCGCGCGCGGGCTGGATATCCAATAACCGGACCGGCTGCATTGCTTGTGAAAATTCCTGTCTGATGCTAGTATCAGGCCAGTAGAATCCAACTTCACCCAGGAGAACGATGTTCCGGATGCGCCTGACTGCGGAGCAACACTGAATTGCTGAAAAAGCTTTTCATCAAGACCTATGGCTGTCAGATGAATGCCTATGATTCGGATCGCATGGCGGACATAGTGATCCCGCTTGGGTACGAATTGACAGATACCCCCGACGCGGCGGATCTGGTCATTCTCAACACCTGTCATATTCGCGAAAAAGCGGCGGAAAAGGTTTATTCCGATCTGGGCCGTATCCGGGATCTTAAACGTGACCGGGGTCTTGCTGGCGCGGACATGATGGTTGCCGTGGCGGGCTGTGTGGCCCAGGCCGAAGGCGATGAAATTCTGCGCCGCGCACCCGTCGTCAATATGGTGTTCGGGCCGCAGGCCTATCACCGGCTGCCGGAAATGCTTGCGCGCGCACAGGGCTTTAACACCAGGGGCGGACGCGAAAAAACCCGCGAAAAACCCGTGGGCATGGATTTTTCGGCGGCGGAAAAATTCGATACCCTGCCCGAAGATCATCAGGCGCCCGGTGTTGCCGCATTTCTGAGCATTCAGGAAGGTTGCGACAAATTCTGCACCTATTGCGTGGTGCCCTATACCCGTGGGGCCGAATATTCCCGGCCCGTGCCGCCTGTGCTGGCCGAGGCCAGACGGCTGGTGGCGCAAGGCGTGCGCGAAATCACCCTGCTGGGGCAAAATGTGAACGCCTATCACGGCAATGCGGGAAAGGGCGAAACCTGTTCGCTGGGCCAGCTGATCCGGCGGCTGGCGGAAATTGATGGGCTGGCGCGCATCCGCTACACCACCAGCTATCCCGGCGAGGTGGATGACGATCTGATTTGCGCCCATGCAGAGGTGCCGCAACTGATGCCCTATCTGCATCTTCCGGTGCAGTCGGGTTCTGACCGCATTCTGGACATGATGAACCGCCGTCATACAGCGGAATTTTATCTGCGGCTGGTCGAACGCATTCGCGCCGCACAGCCCGACATCGCCCTGTCATCGGATTTTATCGTCGGCTTTCCCGGTGAAACCGATGCCGAGTTTGAGGCCACCCTTGATCTGGTGCGCAATGTGGGCTTCGCCAGCGCGTTTTCGTTCAAGTTCAGCCCGCGCCCCGGCACACCCGCCGCCACGATGGACGGCCAGATACCGGAACGCATTAAATCCGGACGGCTGGCCGCCCTGCAGGCGCTGCTGGATACACAGCGCTTTGCCTTCAATGAAAGCTGCGTGGGCCGTGAATTGCCGGTGCTGTTTGAAAAGCCCGGCCGCCATGCCGGCCAGATCATTGGCCGCAGCCCCTATCTGCAACCCGTGTTCGCCGAAGGCGGCGCGGACATGATTGGACAGATTATCCGTACACAGATCATAGGAACCGGATCGAACAGCCTGCATGGAAATGTGCACTCTCACACAAAGGTGGCGGCGGAATGAACCCTTTAGCAACAGGCAGTGGATTTTGAGCGCGGATACGGGCATGAGCCCAATTCTGGGGGAACGTGAACCCCGTGGGGATGCGCAGGCGCCCCTGATGCTGGAGTTTGATAATAACCGGTTTTTATTGCAATTGCTGGGCGAGCATGACCGCCATCTGGCCCTGATCGAGGACCGGGTCGGCGTGGCCTGTGTGGCGCGCGGCAACAAGATCGTCATCACCGGACAACCGGCCGAGCGCCAGGTTGCCGCCACCGTCCTGCGTGATCTGTACAAACAGGCGCAGGCCAAACGCCAGCTGGGCAAGGCCGAGGTTGAGGCGGCCATCCGCATGGCTCTGGGAACCATAGCGGGGGAGCGCGTCTATTCCATGGCCGATGAAGGTGTCACGATACAGATGAGCCGCCGCCGCATTGCGCCGCGTTCGCCAGTGCAGGCGCATTATATCGAGGCGCTGCGGCGCGATGATCTGGTGTTCGGCCTGGGTCCGGCGGGCACCGGCAAAACCTATCTGGCGGTTGCCGTCGCAGCATCCATGCTGGCAGAGGGCCGGGTTGACCGGCTGGTCCTGTCGCGCCCGGCGGTCGAGGCGGGCGAACGGCTGGGCTTTCTGCCCGGCGACATGCGCGAAAAGGTCGATCCTTACTTACGCCCGCTCTATGACGCGCTGCACGACATGTTCACCGGCGATCAGATCGCGCGCAAACTGGAAAGCGGCGAAATCGAGGTCGCCCCGCTCGCCTTCATGCGCGGACGCACGTTGCGCGACGCCTATGTCATTCTGGACGAGGCGCAGAACTGCACCCCGATGCAGATGAAAATGTTTCTCACGCGGCTGGGCGAAAATTCCCGCATGGCCATCACCGGCGACCCCACCCAGATCGACCTGCCGCACGGCATGAAATCCGGCCTCAATGAGGCCATCGACATCCTGCACGGCGTCGAAGGCATCTCCATGCTGCGCTTCACCGACGCCGACGTCGTGCGCCACCCGATGGTCGGACGGATTGTGCGGGCGTATGAGGCAAGGGCGAAGGATGGGGGAAGGGGTAGAGGATGAGAGAGCAGTGCATTCCACTTTACGCCAATTTTATAAATTGAAATTTTGCATTGTGCTTATTCAAGGGCCCTGATGATGGCGGACCTTGACAGGCGTCGACTTAAGTACGGTATGAACGTTCTTGTTACTTACGGTATGAACGTTCGTCATCAACAGCTTATCTTCATGCCTGAAAATAAATACGTCCGTTTTTATATTACTCGAGACTTGGGATATCTTTCGCAGTCGACAAAGGACGCATTACTGAAGTTTGGCAGGTGCGCATCTTGTGGTGAAAAGCAGGTTGTGTTTGCGGAGTGCAATTGCGGCAAATGTAGAGAAATTTTATATACCTTCGGTGACTGGAGAAAATTTGAGGAACTTCTCCATAAAGATTTGCGATGGCCTATAAATCGGCAAGCAGCATCTTTACGACAATTTAGACGTAGTCTTTGCCTAGGCTATTACGAAAATGAAGATATTAAGAAAATTATGGAGATACAAAATTTCGCTTGTTATTTCTGTAATGTAAATATCTCTCCAGAAACAGGAATTAAGTACGAGATAGATCACCTGACTTCTATTGTTAATGAAGGATCGGAATGGCCGTCAAATATGGCCTTATTATGTAAAAAATGTAACAGTCTTAAAAGGGCGGATAATGAACCAACATTCTGGCGTCGATTGCGTTCGATTAATGGTTCTGATTGGGTTGCAGAGCGTAAGCAAAGTGTTCCTGCTCAAAGGAAGATGAAGGAAGCTCTGACTAGAGTGAGAGTAAAAGAGCTAAAGGCTACTGTGGTTCAGTTTCAAACTGCAATGGGTTCTAAAGTGGATGAAATTGCGCCCGATCTTTCCTTATGGGTAGATGTTAAGGTCGATAGAAATAATGGACTGGTAATTTACTTGGAACAATTCAATATTAGCGTTGAAGCATTTTCACATCGACGCGTTAAATACTGGCTTAATGATGATCACATTCAACAGCTCGCAGAATCGATTGTAGCAATGGCGCGGCTGCTTAAGCCTTAAAGTGAAAAGCAAAATAAAGAGACCATAAATTATTTGTCCCCTCCGCCTCAAACCTACGGCCACTTGCGCGCGCCGTGAATGACGCCCAGAATTTCGACGGTCTGGCCTTTGACCCGGTAGGGCAGAAAAACCGGGGCGCCCGGCACAACCAGTTCACGGGTGTGCGGCAACAGGCCGGGCCGTCCGCTGGCGGGAAAATCCTTCAACCGCTCCACGGCGTTCAAAATCCTCTTCGCCGTCATGGCCGCGGCGCGCGGATTGTCTTCGGCAATGAAGGCCTGCGCCTGCCGCAGATGCGCCCGCGCCGTTGGCGACCAGATCACGATCACCTGCTGCGCTTCGGCTTATTTCCCTTTCCCCAGTCCAGCAATTCCTTTTTGATTTCCTCATGCGCAATGCCCTGTCCGGCGTCCATCTCTGTCATGGATTTTTCGATCTGGGCGATCTGCCATGTTTGCATATCCAGATAGGCATCCAGCGCCTGTTCAATATGCCAGGATCGCGGCCGGTCGGTCGCTTTGCTCAGACGCTCCAGCGCATCGACCTTTTCAGCAGGGATACGGAATGAAATCGCCTGTGTCTCTGGTCTGGCCATGGCTAACCCCGGTTTAGAGCGTGCTGCGTTTGGGTTGCGGCACACCCTGCCCTCAGCCTGTCACCCCGCAACAAGTGCGGGGTGACCCACCGTGGGTGGGGCGACTCTAGCTAAATGCAGCACACTCCCGTATTTTACGTGCACAATGAACACAATATATGAAATTGTGCTCTTGTTGGCAAATGGTTTGCCCCTTTAACGCTTACTGCTCTAAAAACAGCTTATGAATGAAATTGGCGTTGATTACAGATGTCCCCACTGGCGGGCGCGGTATGGCGCGATAGCGGACACGGTCACCCGCGCCGCGCTGGCGGTGCTGGCCGATCAGGGCATGGGGCAGGATGAAGCGCATGAGATCAGCATTGTGCTGGCCGATGACGCCTTTGTGCGCGATCTGAACCGGCAATATCGCAACATCGACACGCCAACAAATGTGCTATCCTTTCCAGCGGATGATGACGATGGGCTGGGGCCGTGTCTGCTGGGCGATGTCATACTGGCGTATGAAACCGTGCAGCGCGAGGCGGATGCCGCTGGCAAGCCCATGCTGGATCATGTATCGCATCTGATTATTCATGGAACATTACACCTGCTGGGGTTTGATCACGAAGATGAACAGGAAGCGATAGAGATGGAGGCGCTTGAAACCGCGATCCTGGCGCGGCTGGGCATTGCCGATCCCTATCTTGCGGGGGCCGGACGCCCGTGAGCAGCCCGGAAAACACTTCTGGCCATGGCGCAGACCCGCAGCCCGGCGAGGGCGAGGCGTCGCTGCCGGCCCGGTTGCCGGCCCGGTTGATTGCCCGCCTGCGCGATCGTTTCCGTACACGCAGTGACAGCCTGCGCGAAAGTCTTGCAGAGGTCATCGACGAACATCTGGACGAAAGCGCGGACTTCACGCCGGTTGAACGCATGATGCTGATTAACATCATGCGCATCGGGCAATTGCGGCTGGATGATGTGATGGTGCCGCGCGCCGATATCGTGGCGGTCGATCTGAATTCAACCCCGGAGGAGCTGATAAAAACCTTCAACGAAGCGGGACATTCGCGTTTGCCGCTGTACCGCGACACGCTGGATGAACCGGTGGGCATGGTGCATATCAAGGATCTGCTGCGCCGCTGGTCGCAGGATGGCATGCAAAAGCAACAAACATTTTCCATACAGGAAATCCGCCGCGATCTGCTGTTCGTGCCGCCGTCCATGCGCGCTGTCGATCTGTTGCTGAAAATGCGCGTGACCCGCACCCATATGGCGCTGGTCATTGATGAATATGGCGGCACCGACGGTCTGGTCACCATCGAGGATCTGGTGGAAGAAATTGTCGGCGAAATTCGCGATGAACATGACGAAGATGGCCCCATGCTAACCCCGCGCCCGGATGGCGGGTTCGACGCCGATGGCCGTGTTGAAGTCACTGAGCTTGAACAGGCGACAGGGCTGAGCCTGGTGCCCGACGACAAGGAATATTATACCGATACCCTGGGCGGCCTGGTGACATCCCTGACCGGGCGCGTGCCGCAACGCGGAGAATTGATCACGCATCCAGGCGGTCTTGAGTTTGAAATCCTCGAAGCCGATGCGCGCAGCGTCAAACGCCTGCGGGTGCATTTTTCGCGCCCCAAAGACAGCGGCGAAAACACGGAACCGGTTGTGAAGTGACCACGGATCGTCTGGCTTGCATCGCTGGCTGGCTGGGGGCGGGGCCGCGCAAGCGCGCCTTTACCGCAGCTTTTTTGGCAGGCGCCGTGACCAGCCTGGCGCTGGCGCCGTTTCATTTCGTGCCCATCCTGCTGGTCAGTTTCACTTTGCTGACATGGCTGCTGGATGGGGTGTGCGGTATTGCGGGCTGGCGCGGGTTGCGCGCAGCGGCGGCCATTGGCTGGTGGTTCGGGTTCGGCTTTTTTCTGACGGGCCTGTACTGGGTTGGCTTTGCGCTGACGGTGGACGCGGAAAGCTTCGGACATTTTATTCCGGTGGCCGTTCTGGCCTTGCCTGCGGGACTGGCCGTGTTTTGCGCCGCCGCCACCCTGTTGGCCAGGATTGGCTGGTCAGCGGGACCGGCGCGCATTTTGCTGCTGGCGCTGTGCTGGTCACTTGCTGAATGGCTGCGCGGGCATATTTTTACCGGCTTTCCCTGGAACCTGATCGGCTATGTCTGGTCCGCAGATTTTGCGCCCCTGCTGGCGGTGATGCAGAGCGCATCAATCATTGGCGTGTATGGGCTGGGCCTGATTACTGTGGCATTGGCAGCACTTCCCGCACTGCTGGCGGATGGAAAATTGCGCACAGGGCCGGTGGCGATCCCGCTTGTGTGCGGCGTGGCGCTATTGCTGGGCATGGCTGGATATGGTTTCGTGCGCCTGGGGCAGGCCGGGCCGGGAGACGTGACCGGTGTGCGTTTGCGCATCGTTCAGCCCAATATTGCGCAGGCCGCCAAATGGCAGCCGGAACAGCGCGCCGCAATATTCCGTACCCTGATTGATTTATCCGCAACGCCGTCGGACCGGCCCCCAACCCATGTGATCTGGCCCGAAGCCGCAACGCCATTTTTTCTGCTGCAATCCGAGGCGGCGCTGGCGCAGATGGCGCGGCTGGCGCCCGCAACCGGTGCGGTGATTACAGGCGCGCCGCGCATGGGCGCCGCCACCAGCAGTGACGCCAATCCCATCCATAACAGCGTGGTTGTCGTGGATGGCGATGGCGGCGTCCCCGCACTATACGACAAGGCGCATCTGGTGCCGTTTGGCGAATATTTGCCATTCCCGGGGGTGTTTGCCGCCATCGGCATGAAAAAGCTGACCGTTGATCTTGGCAGCTTTGCGTCTGGGCCCGGCCCTAAAACGCTGAGCGCCCCTGGCTTGCCGCCGTTCAGCCCGCTGATCTGTTATGAAGCGATTTTCCCCGATAGCGTGGTAGACGCCACGGATCGTCCGGCCTGGCTGCTGAATGTCACCAATGACGCCTGGTTTGGCGACACCAGCGGACCCCAGCAGCATCTGGCGCAGGCGCGCATGCGGGCGGTCGAACAGGGCCTGCCGCTGATCCGCGCCGCAAATACTGGAATTTCCGGGGTTTTCGATGCCTATGGCCGAAGCAAGGCTCAATTGGCATTGAACCATCAGGGGATTATTGATGCCGCCCTGCCCCAGGCGCTGGCGCCCACTTTGTATGCGCATTGGGGCGATTATGCCTTCGGCGCATCCATGCTATTGATATCGATAGCATCTTTTGCAGCGCGCCGTTCAGTACACGAATGAGTATTCCACTGTAATCTTGTTGGTATATTTACACCGCCGAAGTATATTTTGTAATTACAGATTTATGATCTGTTGACTCGTCCAGCGATCATCCCTAAAAACACACTTTATCGATGTAATTGAAAAATACTAGAGGAAAGCCCTGTGATCAAGAAAGTTCCAGATCCCGTAGATGTGCATGTGGGCGGCCGGGTGCGTTTGCGCCGGATGCTGATCGGGATGAGCCAGGAAAAGCTGGGCGACGCCCTGAATCTGACATTTCAACAGGTACAGAAATATGAAAAAGGCGCCAATCGCATCGGCGCCGGCCGGTTGTTTCGCATTGCACAATTGCTTGGTGTGTCGGTGCAGTTCTTTTTTGACGATGCGCCGGGTGGATCTGGCGGGTCAGCCATGGGTTTTTCCGAATCCGATCCGACCCCCATGCTGATGGATTTCGTCAACACACCGGAAGGCGTTCACCTGAACCGCGCTTTTGCAGCAATAAAAGACCCTGTCGTGCGCAAGAGAATTGTCGATCTGGTTCGGGCCGTGGCCGGGCAGGAAACGCCCTAAATACTTTAACCTGGATGCTGTACAATGAACCCAATGCCGGAGGGCGCCTTCGGCGATAAATCTGTGCGCGGGGCGCATAAAGATGATATGTCAGCCCGGTTAAATTATTTTGGGAGAATGTGCAGTGGCCAGGAACGATTATCTCTTTACCAGCGAATCCGTGTCCGAAGGACATCCCGACAAGATTTGCGACATGATTTCGGATGCTGTGGTGGATGAATTTCTGACTCACGATCCCAATGCGCGCGTCGCCTGCGAAACCCTGACCACCACCAATCTGATCGTGCTGGCCGGTGAAGTGCGCGGCGATGTGTCGCGTGAACGGATCGAGGCGATTGCCCGCGAAACCGTCAAAAAAATTGGCTATGAACAGGAAGGCTTTCACCACGCCAAGGCCGAAGTGATGATCCGCCTGCATGCGCAATCCGCTGACATTGCCCAGGGCGTTGACGCCGCAGGAAACAAGGATATCGGCGCGGGTGACCAGGGCATCATGTTCGGCTATGCGTGCCGCGAAACCGATGTGCTGATGCCTGCCCCGCTGATCTATGCGCACCGCATCTTGCAGGCCATGACAGACGCCCGCCACGCCGGCAAGGCCCCTGAATTTGGACCCGACGCCAAAAGCCAGGTCACGCTGCATTATGTGAATGGCAAACCGGTAAAGGCGACCTCGATCGTCGTATCCACCCAGCATCGCGAAGGGCTGAGCCAGGCGGATGTACGCAAACTTGTGCGCCCCTATGTGGAATCCGTCCTGCCCAAGGGCTGGATGTGTCCGGAAGATGAATTTTACGTCAATCCCACCGGCAAGTTCGTCATTGGCGGACCGGACGGGGATGCGGGCCTGACCGGGCGCAAGATCATCGTGGATACTTACGGCGGCGCGGCGCCCCATGGCGGCGGCGCATTTTCCGGCAAGGATCCAACCAAGGTGGACCGTTCCGCCGCCTATGCCGCGCGGCATATGGCCAAGAACATTGTGGCGGCCGATCTGGCGGAACGCTGCACGATCCAGTTGGCCTATGCGATTGGCGTTTCCAAACCGCTGGCAATCTATGTCAAGACCCACGGCACCGGCCGGGTCGATGAACTCAAGCTGGAAAAGGCCATTGCCGAAGTTGCCGACTTCACGCCGCGTGGCATCCGGGACCGGCTTGGCCTGGCCCGCCCCATTTACGCGCGCACTGCATCCTATGGACATTTTGGCCGTGCACCAGAAGCCGATGGCGGCTTTTCCTGGGAAAAGACCGATCTGGTGGACGCGCTGAAAGCCGCGCTGAGCTGAAGCTTTGCAGATAGCGGCAGGGAAGGCCATTGCTGAACGGCCCGCAATCCGGGTGCATGGCCGCAAGCGCAGCCACCGCCTGTCGATTGCCGGTCAGCAATTGCTGGATGAATTACTCCCGCTATTACCGGTTCCGCTGGATGTGGCGGCGCAAAATCCAGCGGGGTTATTTTCGCATCCTGTCCGCGAAATATGGCTGGAAATTGGCTTTGGCGATGGCGGCCATCTGGCATGGCTTGCTGCGGCCAATCCCGAGATCGGTTTCATCGGCTGCGAGCCCTATGTAAACGGCGTTATCCATCTGCTTGAAACGATTGCGGCGCAGGGCCTGGGTAATATCCGTATTCATGCAGGCGATGCGCGCGATGTTCTGGCGGCGCTGCCAACACAGGCTATTGCACGGATATTCATTCTGTTTCCCGATCCCTGGCCCAGAAAACGCCACCGTAAACGGCGCTTTATCTCAACAGCAAATCTGGATGCGCTCGCGCGTATTATGCGGCCAGGCAGTGAACTGCATTTTGCCAGCGACAGTGCGGATTATTGCCACTGGACGCTGGCGCATATGCACAACCATCCTGATTTTTCGGAATCCGTGCATGAACGCGGCGCTGCGCCTCTCACCAAATACGAAACCAAGGCCCACGCCGCCGGACGCTCTCCCCGTCATCTGCACTTTATCCGTACACAAATGGATATCGCAAAATAGACGTGGAACCTGGTCAGCCGTCGTGCTGGCTGGTGGCGACCAGGGCGGCCTGCGTGCGATTTTCCAGTTCCAGGGTCTTCAAAATAGCCGACACATGAATGGCGATCGTATGTTCCGAAATGCCCAGAATCCTGGCGATAGACGCATTGGAATTGCCTTCGCTCAGCAGTTGAAACACCTGTTTCTGACGGCGGGTCAGATTGGGAATGCGCGCTGCGGCAGCCTGGGTTGCCGCAGAAGTTTTCGCCCGTGTCAAAGGAGGCCGGGCAGGCGTGGGCGATGCATCTTTCTGCAGGCCGGGTGCGCCAAATATTTGCGGTGGCATATATACTTCGCCGCGCAGCACCATCTCGATTGCATACAATAACGTATCGCCAGAGGCAGACTTGGGCACATACCCCATGGCGCCGGCGTCAAGCGCGCGCATGACATCCTGGCGGCTTTCGGCCATGGAGACGACAATGATCGGTACGGCGGGCGCGATCCGGGTAAGGGCTGTGATCTCGTCGAATCCTGATCCGTCCGGCATCAACAGATCCAGCACGATCAAATCAAGATCTGGCCGTTCTGCCGCCAGTTTGCGCGCTTCGGCAAAGCTGCTCGCTTCGAGAAACAGGTTTACGGGCCGATTAAGCCGTGACAGGGAATGGCGCAGCCCTGTACGCGAGACCCAATGGTCATCCGCCGCCAAAATTTTCATCTAAACCAATACCCGTATTTTTTATTGTGAGTTATGGGCCATCGTGGACTTTGTATACCACTAAAAATAGCAATTTGAATTCGTTTATTATTAATTAAACCTTACCCGCAACTCAAGGGGCTCATTAGCTGTGAACTGCGCAAGGTTTCTCAAAAATACATTATCGCCACGGGGTTCCATCATCGGGCTGGCCGCCGCGCAATGCGCGGTCAGGCGCACCCTTGGGTGATCCCAGAACGGGCTGTCCGCAGGCAACGGTTCGGTCTCGAATACATCCAGAATCACGCACTCCGGCACACCTCGCGCCAGGCTATCCAGCAGCGCCGCCTCATCGATCAATGCCCCGCGCGCAATATTAACCAGTACCGATCCGGGCTTCATGGCCGCCAGAAAGGGTGCATTCACCAGATGCCTGTTGCCGTCATTGGAATCGGCGGTCAGCACCACCACATCCATACGGGGCAGCGCCGCCAGCACGGCGTCAGGGCGCAGCATGGCGTTGGCTGGTTCCGTGCCGCCGGGGTTGCGGCGTACGCCGGTAACATGGGCCTCAAACGCCATCGCGCGCCTGCCGACCTCCTGACCAATATTGCCATAGCCGATAACCATCCAGTTGGTGGCTGCAATATCGCGAAAAGCCAGCCGTTTCCACTCATGGGCGGCCTGGAGCTTGCGGCGCGCCACATTCGGGTGAAAAAAATCAATGACACTGGCAAAGACAAATTCGGCAATGCCTTTCGCGGCGCCATTGCTATTTGTGTAGATTTCCGCCTTTTTGGCCAGGGTCTGGAAAATCGGATTGTCGAACCCGGCTGCGGCGGATTGCAGCCATTTGACCGGCGGCCCCTTGATCAATGTCAACAGAAAATCCCGTGCGGCGGGGCTGAAAAACACATCCGTGCTGATCCATGCGGCGTCCGGGCGGACTTCTTCGGGGCTTAATTCCCTGCCATCCTGCAGAATGCGGCTGTCCGGCATCATCAGAATGGGGCGCACATGTGGGCAAATGGCGTGAATTTGTTCCTGTATGCGCCGGTACGCAGGTTCATAGATAAATAACTGCATGGATTTCCTATACTCTCAAGCTTGACATCATTAGGCAGCGGGGCTAGTTTGCGCCCCTTATCCGGTGCGGGTAACCGCAGAAAACACAGGTCAGGTCAATGAAAGTCAGAAGCTCGCTGCGGTCCCTCAAAGCCCGTCACAAAGATTGCCGCATCGTGCGCCGCAAAGGCAAGGTTTATGTTATCAACAAGACCAACCCGCGCTTCAAGGCGCGCCAGGGCTAAACCTGGCTGCTGCATCGGGTCTGCGTTACCGCACGACCCCCGGCATGTGACGCAGCATATTGTTTTCGATCTCAAGGTCGGTCCGCTGCATTAAATCCTGCACCAGGTCTGCGGCTTTCTTTTCCAGCTGATTTAGAGTGGCGTCCTCGGGCATGGTGAAATAGCCGCTGGATTCCGCCTCTGCCTGTGATGGATACCGGCCGGGACTGGCGGGTTGGTGTTCCACACGTATATGGATGCGGCCATCGTAACGATATTTCTGATCATCGGTAAACCAGCCACGCACACCGCCTTTGGTCTTTAATTCCTGGCGTGTCATGCGTGCATCCAGAATAATCACCCTGATGATGCCGGGTGTGCCGTCTGCAACGAGCCGGGTTTTCACCCAATCGCGTATCGCACTTGCGGGCGTTACGCTAAACCCCTCTTCGGAATAGGGTTCGGAATAATTTTCTTCCAGAATAATCTGCTGCGCTGAAAGAACCAGTGGCGGACGGCGGTTGCTGGCGGGCTGGCTGTACCCATCGCCAGCAGACGCCAGAAATATGCTCAAAGCCAGCATGAAACAGGATGCCATTGTTCGCATGGGGCGCATGATTTCAGGGTTCAAGGACATTCTCCGGTGCAAGTTCATCAAGGGTGAAGCGGTAGGTTTCGTTGCAGAACTCGCAACTGCCGGAGATATGCCCATCCTGAAGCAGTTCTTCCAGTACCGGACGCGAATATTGCAGCAACACGCCCGCAAGCCGGTCCCGCGTACAGGGGCAGCCAAAGGCGACAGGCTGGCCAGGAAAAACCCGGACCCCATCCTCATGGAACAGGCGATACAGCAATTGCTCATTTGTGAGATCAGGATCGATCAATTCGGCGTCAGTGGCGCTTTGCATCAGAATGCGGCAACGCCGCCAATCTTCATGTTCATCAATGGGGTCTTCTGGCGCGCGTAAATCCTGCGTATTTTTGGGCAGATGCTGTATCAGCATGCCGCCTGCGCGCCACTGACCCGTGGCTGCTTCCGGCGCCATGCGATCCGGGGTACGCAGATAGGATCGCCCGACCGACAGACGGATGGCTGTTGGAATTTGCTCGGAGGTCTGAAAATACCGCTCGGCGCACTGCGCCAGACTATCTCCGTCCAGTGCGACAATGCCCTGATAACGCTCGGTTCCGGCGCCAGGATCAACGGTCAGTGCAAAATAACCGCTGCCGGTAAGTTGTGAAAAGTCATTTTCACAGGCGGCAAAATCCACTTCCCTGTCATACACTGCATAGCCGCGTATATGCCCAGGCTCCGCGCCGCCACTGGCAAGATAATCAGCAATCAGCATTGGTACGGGGCCATCGCCTTTCGTCTGTAGACTGAACGATCCTTTAAATTTCAGGCTGCTGCCCAGCAATATCACAAGGGTTAGCGCCTCACCCAATAGCTGCGAAACGGCCTCTGGATAGGCATGACGGCGAAGCACCTGATCCACCAGCGGACCCAGCCGGACAATGCGCCCCCGCACATCGGCGCCTTCTACTGCAAACGGAAGCACATGTTCGTCCCCCGCGCCTTTTGCGGTGTTGTGCATCATGCAAAGCACCAGGACAAAATGCCCTTTTGCGCATGCAGGCGGTTTTCCGCCTCATCGATCACAACGGATTGCGGGCCGTCGATAATTTCAGCCGTTACTTCTTCGCCGCGATGTGCGGGCAGGCAATGCATGAAGATCGCATCCTTGCGCGCCTTCGCCATCAGCTTTGCATCGACACGGTATGGCGCCAGAAGATTGTGGCGGTTTGCCGTATCGGTGTCGCCCATCGACACCCAGGTGTCGGTGACGACACAATCCGCACCGTCCACTGCGGCGCTTGCATCGTGCAGAACATGCACTTTCGCACCCTGCGCGCGCGCCCAGGCAAGGGCGGCGGCGTCGGGCGCCAGATCTTTCGGGCAGGCCAGGCGCAGCTCAAACTCGAACAGCGCGCTGGCGTGAATCCAGCTTGCGGCAACATTATTGCCATCGCCACACCAGGCAATGGTGCGGCCTTTGATGGGGCCGCGCTTTTCCTCAAAGGTCATCAGATCGGCCATCAACTGACAGGGATGTGTGGCGTCGGTCAGTCCATTGATCACCGGAACCGTCGCATTGGCGGCCAGTTCATGCAGCTTGTCATGCTTGGTGGTGCGGATCATGATGGCGTCCACATAGCGCGATAATACCCGCGCCGTATCCGCCACGGTTTCGCCATGCCCAAGTTGAATATCGCCGCCGCCCAGATGTATGGTCTGGCCGCCCAGTTGCCGCATGGCGACGTCAAATGATACCCGGGTGCGGGTGGACGGTTTCTCAAATATCATTGCCAGCACCTGGCCGTTTAATGGCGCAGAACTATCCAGCGCCGCCTTGCCGAGATTTACACGACCGGCTTTAAGTTTGCGCGCATGCGCCAGGATGCCATGCAATTCGGCCGCAGGCAGAACATGCAGATCCAGAAAATGCCGGGGGACTTTCTTTACCGTCATGTCTTTTTACTCAGCTTTGCGCAGGCGGCGTCAAGCGCCGCAATAGCTTCGCTGATCTGCGCATCTTCAATATTCAGCGGCGGCAGCAAACGCACCTGATTGTCACCGGCGCCAACGGTCAGCATTTTCTCGGCAAGCAGTGCACTGACCAGGTCCGTATTCACCACTTTGCACTTGATGCCGATCATCAGGCCTTCCCCGTGAATTTCTTCAATCACGCCGGGGTGCCGGTCGCGCAGCATGACCAGTTGCTGTTTCAGGCGATTGGCGCGCTTCAGCACCTGATCCAGAAATCCATCGGCCAGAATGACATCCAGCACCGCATTGCCAACCGCACAGGCCAGCGGATTGCCGCCAAAGGTAGAACCATGCGTCCCCGCCGTCATGCCCTTTGCAGCACGCTCCGTGGCCAGGCACACGCCCAGCGGAAATCCCCCGCCAATGGCCTTTGCAATCGCCATGATGTCGGGCGTGACGCCTGCCCATTCATGGGCGAACAATTTGCCGGTACGGCCCATGCCGCATTGCACCTCGTCCAGCACCAGCAGAATGCCCTGCGCATCGCACAGCGCGCGCAGTTCTTTCAGAAATCCGGATGGCAGCACACGGATGCCGCCTTCGCCGCGCACCGGCTCCAGCAACACGCCGGCGGTTTGCGGGCCGATGGCGGCTTTGATGGCGGCAATATCGCCAAACGGGACGTGATCAAATCCATCCACTTCGGGACCAAAGCCCTTGAGATGCTTTTCATTGCCGCCTGCGGAAATCGTCGCCAGGGTGCGGCCATGAAACGCGCCTTCCTGGGTGATCAGCCGATAGCGTTCCGGGTTGCCATTGGCATAATGATAGATGCGCGCCATTTTGATCGCGCATTCTACGGCCTCAGCCCCTGAATTACAAAAAAACGCGGTGTCGGCAAAGCTGGCGGCAACCAGCCGTTGCGCCAGCCGTTCCTGTTCCGGAATATGATACAGATTGGAGGTGTGCCACAGCTTCTCCGCCTGCGCCTTCAATGCGGCAACCAGTACAGGATGCACATGGCCCAGCCCATTGACCGCAATGCCGCCGCCCATGTCCAGATATCGCGCCCCGCCGGTGGTAAACAGATACGCGCCCTCGCCCCGCTCGAAAGCAAGGTCGGTTCTGGCATAGCTTGGCAATACCGGGGTGATCATGAGGCGCTCTCCTGAACGGCAGACGGCCCCGGAGTTTGGGACCGCCAGTGCAAACTTACGGAAAGCGGCGGATTATTGCGATGCGGGGACCGCGTGTCAAATTCTAAAAATCGCTGATGATGCCCTTGCGTTCCCAATCGCCATAGCGGGTGGGCTCTAGGCCTTGCGGGCCGTTGATTTCTTTGGGTTCCGGGGGCAGGGCGGCTGCGGCCTGACGCCGTTGGGCAGCCTCCGCCAGTGCGCGTTCGGCGGCCGGGGTCAGCTTTTTGGCAGGGATTTCAACCGCCAGACGCAATTCGGCCTTCGCCGGTGGGGCGGCGTCTATTACGCCAGGTTCAGTTTCATCGGCCATAATGACACGCTCCGGATATGGTTGCGCACCTCATCTTGATATGTCACGAGAGACGCTTAGATTCAGACTGGAATTGCTTCCATGCGGTCTTTTACAACAATCGGACACTGAGATGAATTATTTCCGCACCACGCTGCTGCTCGCGGCCATGACCAGCCTGTTTCTGGGCGTTGGTTTTATGCTGGGCGGTTCCGGCGGCATGATGATCGCGCTGTTGCTGGCGCTGGCGATGAACGGCTTTGCCTACTGGAATTCCGACAAAATGGTGCTGGGCATGTATGGCGCGCGCGAAGTGGATGAAGCCAGCGCGCCGGAATATGTGCGTATGGTGCGCTTGCTGGCGGAAAATGCCGGGCTGCCCATGCCAAAGGTCTATGTCATCGATAATGCGCAACCCAATGCGTTTGCCACGGGCCGGAACCCCGAACATGCCAGTGTGGCCGCGACCACAGGACTGTTGCAGATGCTCAGCCCGCAGGAGCTTGCTGGCGTCATGGCGCATGAGCTGGCGCATATTCGCAACCGCGATACGCTGATTATGACGATTACTGCAACCATTGCGGGCGCGATTTCCATGCTGGCGAATTTTGCTATGTTTTCCGGAGACAATCGCAATAACCCGCTGGGCATTGCCGGGGTTTTGCTGCTGATGGTGGTGGGGCCGATGGCCGCTGCCCTGGTGCAGATGGCGATTTCGCGTGGCCGTGAATATGAGGCCGACCGCAATGGGGCGGAAATTAGCGGACGCCCGTTATGGCTGGCCTCGGCGCTGGAGAAAATGACCATTGCCGCGAGCCAGATAGACAATGCGCCCGCCGAGCGTAACCCGGCGACGGCGCACATGTTCATTATCAATCCGCTGCATTCAGGGCGGATGGATTCGCTGTTTTCGACGCATCCGTCTACTGCCAACCGCATTGCGCGGTTACAGGAGATTGCAGCCGGGGCGAAAGACCTCTAAAAGCCCCCAATGAAAGATCAACAAGGCCTGATGGCCCGGGAAGCCGGGGTATGGTTGCTGCAAGCCGTGCTGCGCCGCAATCTCGGACTGGATGAGGCGCTTGCCGCCGCATTCGGCGAAGCCCCGTTCAATACACTAAGCCCGCGTGACCGCGCCTTTGCGCGCACCATTGCCGCAACAACCCTGCGCCGCATGGGCCAGATCGATGCGGTGTTGCGCCATTTTCAGGCGCGCCGTCTGCCGCCGCGTTCGGGGCCTGCGCAGAATATTCTGCGCACCGCCGCCGCGCAAATTCTGTTCCTGGGCACAGCAAGCCATGCTGCGGTCAGCAATGCGGTGGAACTGGCGGACAAGGATAAGGATGCCCAACATTTCAAGGGCATGATCAATGCGGTGCTGCGCAAGGTGGCGTCAACGGGCAGGGCAATGTTGCTGGATCAGGATGCGGCGCGGCTCAACACCCCGGAATGGTTATGGGAAAGCTGGCGCATTGCCTATGACAATGATACCGCGCGCGCCATCGCCACCGCGCATCTGAACGAGCCGCCACTGGATATTACAGTACGCGATGACGCAGCAGGATGGGCGGAACGTCTGGAAGCGCAACTGCTGCCCACGGGCAGTTTGCGCCGTGAAACAGGCGGGCGCATCGAAGATCTGCCCGGCTTTACCGATGGCGAATGGTGGGTGCAGGACACTGCGGCCAGCCTGCCGGTGCGTCTGCTGGGCGATGTGGCGGGCAAGCAGGTGATTGATCTGTGCGCCGCCCCCGGTGGCAAGACGTTGCAGCTTGCCGCAGGCGGGGCTATCGTCACCGCCATTGACCGGTCCGATACCCGCATGCGCCGGGTGCAGGAAAACCTCGCGCGGCTGAAACTGTCGGCGACATGTATCACGGCGGACGCCGCCCTATGGCAACCGCCTGCACCTGTATCTTATGTTTTGCTGGATGCACCCTGTTCAGCGACGGGAACGATCCGCCGCCACCCGGATATTGCCTGGCGCAAAACGCAACAGCAGATCGACGGCTTGATGGCGTTGCAGGACCGCCTGCTGACCGCCGCCGCAAATATGCTGGCGCCGGGCGGCATTCTGATTTTCTGCACCTGCTCCCTGCAACCGGAAGAAGGCGCAGAACGCATCGAAGCCTTTCTGGCCAAAGGCGCACCGTTCGTGCGCGTGCCCATAAAAGCCGAAGAAGTGGGGGGCATAGCTGAACTCATCACCCCCCTGGGCGAGCTGCGCACGCTGCCCTGCCATCTGTCCGAACTTGGCGGCATGGACGGGTTTTATGCGGCGCGGTTGCGGCGGAGGACGTAGCCACAAGTTCTTGTAGTTTATAGATATGATAACACCACAAATAGTTTATTCTATTAGAACATAAAAAGAACACTCTCTTGCGGATATAGTGAATGTATGTCACGATACGTCCAGTGCAGGTGTGGCGGGAAAGTAAAATGACTTTAACATCGGTGGAAATTTGCGCGGGCGGCGGCGGGCAGGCGCTGGGGGTGGAGCGGGCCGGCTTTGCCCATCAGGCGCTGATAGATGTGGATACCCCATCCTGTGAAACCCTTCGCCTGAACCGCCCTGAATGGCATGTGACCCATGGGGATATTTGCGCCTTTGATGGCAAACCCTATAGGGGCATTGATCTGCTGGCGGGTGGGGTGCCGTGCCCGCCATTTTCCGTGGCTGGAAAACAGCAAGGCCCAGCCGATGAGCGCAACCTGTTTCCAGAGGCCATTCGACTGGTGGATGAAATCAGGCCGCGCGCGGTGATGCTGGAAAATGTCCGGGGTATTCTCGATCCGGTTTTTGCGGATTACAGAACGCATATTTCATCCGTGATCGGAACAATCGGGCGTGGCTATATAACGGGATGGAAACTTCTGAACGCATCTGATTTTGGCGTTCCGCAATTGCGGCCACGCGCTGTATTCGTTGCGATTCGCAAAGACGCCGACGGCGCATTTGACTGGCCGCAGCCGCAAAACTTTTTGACGCCAACAGTTGGGGGGGCGCTGTATGATCTTATGGCGGCGGATGGCTGGAAGGGCGCGCGGGCATGGCGCAAGGGCGCGGACAAAATTGCGCCGACGCTTGTCGGCGGCTCAAAAAAACATGGCGGCCCCGATCTTGGCCCAACCCGCGCGCGGGCGGCATGGGCGGCTTTGGGTGTTGATGGGCTTGGCATTGCGGATGCGCCCCCGCCACGCGATTTTGCAGGCATGCCACGCCTCACCGTGCGCATGGCGGCGCGGGTGCAGGGGTTTCCGGACGACTGGGAATTTTCCGGCCGTAAAACCGCCGCCTACCGGCAAGTCGGCAACGCCTTCCCGCCGCCCGTGGCGCAGGCGGTTAGCCAGCAGATTGCTCTGGCTTTGACGGCGCGGCGTCTGTTGCGCGCAGCCGGCTGATGGCTGGCGCACGCGATAAGTTGCGGGTGCATTTCCTGGCTAATATCGGCCGCACCATGGATTCCACTGAATTACGCGAAGTGGCAGGTGGAATTACCGAATGGGCGCGCCGTGTACGGGAACTGAGAAACGAGGAAGGATATCAAATCCTCACCCATAATGATCGCAGCGACCTGAAGCCCGGGGAATATCTGCTTCTGGCCGCCAAACCGCAACCAGCATTTGCACGGGCAATATCCAAGGAGACCCGCGCTTTCATTCTCGACCGCAACGGCTTCACATGTCAGATGTGTGGCGCCGCTGCGGGCGAGCCGCATCCTTATGACCCGTCACGTAAAACGCGGCTGCATATTGGCCATATTGTGGATAAATCACATGGCGGCGCGGACGAGCCAGGCAATCTGCGCGCGGTCTGTTCGGTATGCAATGAGGGTGCGGCGAACCTGACGCTGGACCGGCCATCGGCAACAAAACTGCTTGCGCAAATCCGGCGTGCGACATCGGCGGACCAGCTTGAAATTTTGCAGTGGCTGGCCCGCAAGTTTCCCAAACAGGCCAGTGACCTTCGTTAACCCACCGTCTCAAACCCGAAAAACTTCACGTCCTCCAGCCCCGCGCGTTCTGATCGCAAGGTGTTGACCTTGGCGCTGGTGTCCTCAAAGCCTAGCGCCAGGCCGCAGAACACCATTTCATGATCGGGGATCGACAGCATTTGCGTCAGGGTCTTGTGCCAATTGGCCCAGGCTTCCTGCAGGCAGGTGGCCAGGCCGTGATCCAGCGCCAATAACGCAATGGTCTGGATATACATGCCCAGATCGGCCCATTGTGGCGGCCCCATGGTGCGGTCGATGGTGAAGATCATGCAGACCGGCGCATCGAACAATTCGAAATTGCGGAACATCTGTTTCAGGCGGCCGATCTTGTCGTCACGCGCAATGCCGGCCAGTTCATAAAGTTTGAAGCCGACATCGCGGCGGCGCGACATATAGGGTTCGCCCAGATCTTTTGGGTAGATGGCATATTCCGTGCCTTCGCCGAAATTACCGGCGGCCCATTTGTCGCGCAGCGATTGCACCAGCTCATCGCGCACCTTGCCTGCCAGCACATAGGTTTTCCACGGTTGCACATTGCCCCCTGATGGCGCGCGCGCCGCATCAATCAGGATTTTGCGGATGGCGTCTTCCGGCACCGGTGTTGAAAGAAACGCCCGCACGGATTTGCGGGCCTGGACGGCCTCGGTTACATTCACGGTTTTTTCTCCACAGGATAATAGAATATCAATCGCCGGGATTTTAGCATAAAAATACGTCATTGCGAGCGAAGCGTGGCAATCCAGGAGCCACACGGCACGGCTTTCATTTGTGACTCTGGATTGCCACGCTTCGCTCGCAATGACCGGTGAGAGGTATGATTCAATGTAAAGTCATCCTCTGGCGCGTAACAAGAATCCGTATGTAACAGGGAAGGAAAACCAATGAATGGCGCAGAAAGCTTAATGCAGACCTTTGCCGATAGCGGCGTCAATGTCTGTTTTACCAATCCCGGCACGTCGGAAATGCATTGCGTCGCGGCGCTGGACCGGATTGCGGGGGTGCGCGGCATTCTGGGCCTGTTTGAAGGGGCGGTCACCGGCATGGCCGATGGCTATGGGCGCATGGCGGGCAAACCGGCCTTTACCCTGCTGCATCTGGGGCCGGGCCTGTCCAACGCCTCGGCCAATATTCATAACGCCAAGCGCGCCGGCACGCCCATGATCAATGTGGTGGGTGATCACGCCACCTATCATCTGGAATATGACGCGCCGCTGGCGTCCGACATTGCCGGGCTGGCAAAGCCCGTTTCACACTGGTATCACGCCACCAAAGACGCCAAAAGCCTGGCCGCCGATGGCGCGCGCGCGGTTGCCGCCGCCATGACCTATCCAGGACAGATCGCCACGCTGACAGTCCCTGCCAACTGCGCCTGGGATGAGGCCGATGGCCCCGCGAAGCCCATCGCGCCGCCGGCCACCCCGTGCGCCGACGCCAGCACGATTACGGCAGCAGCAAAGATGCTGAAGAACGGCAAGAAGACGGTGCTGCTGATGCGCGGACCCGTGCTGCTGAAGCGCGGCACTACCGCCGCCGGGCGCATTGCGGCGGTTAGTGACGCGCGGCTGGTGTGCGACACGTTTATTTCCCGCATTGAGCGCGGCGCTGGCTGCGTGACCATCGAAAAAATGCCCTATTTCGCCGAAGACATGGTCGAGTTTCTGAAAGGCACGGAACAATTAATTCTGGTCGGCACCAAACCGCCGGTGTCGTTCTTCGCCTATCCCGGAAAGCCCGGCTGGCTGACGCCCGAAGGCTGTGAGACGCTGGTGCTGACCACGGCGGCGCAGGACGGCGTTCAGGCGCTGGAGGCGCTGGCGTCGGAATTGAACGCGCCGGTGCATCCCATTCATGTGCAGCAATTGTCGCGCCCCCAGCTTCCCAATGGGGGGCCGTTCAATGCGCACACCATCGGCGCGGCGCTGGGCGCGCTGATGCCGGAGAATGCGGTTGTGTCGGATGAGGCGGCGACATCGGGTTTTGCCTGTTATGCGCCCACCGCCGGAATTGCGCCGGTGGATTGGCTGAGCCTGACGGGTGGTTCCATCGGCCAGGGCATTCCGCTGGCGGCGGGCGCGGCGGTGGCGTGCCCCGATCGCAAGGTGGTCTGCCTCAGCGGCGATGGTGGCGGCATGTACACGCTACAGGCGTTGTGGACCATGGCGCGTGAAAAGCTCGACATTGTCACGGTAATTTTTTCCAACCGCAAATATCTTATTCTGCAAGTCGAACTGATGCGTGTGGGTGCGGGCAATCCGGGCCGCAAGGCGCTCGATCTGCTTGATCTGTCAAACCCGGAACTGAACTGGGTGCAACTGGCCAACGGCATGGGCGTTTCCGCCAGCCGCGCCACCACTCAGGAAGAATTCAACAAACAATTCAAAGACGCCTGCGCCACTCGTGGCCCGCATCTGATTGAAGCGGTGATTTAGCCTGTTTTTTGTTCAGCTTGACGCATCTCCTGAACCGGATCAGAAAATGCATCAATTCCTGTTTGCCACCGCAATCAGCGGGCGTGTCTCGCCGATTTTCATCACCCATAAATCATTTTCGTCATAGCCGTGCGCGCGGCCCGCAGCAAGAAACCGCACGGGCGGCTCAAACACCGGCTCTTCGGTTAGCTGCACGGTTCCCCAATGCATGCCGACAAGCCGGCGCGCGCCAATATCGCGGCCTATCTGCACCGCTTCTTCCGGGGTGGCGTGCGAGGCGTGCATGATGATCTCTGGCGCATAGCCGCCAATGCCCAGCATCGCCGTATCGAATGGGCCATGCCGTTCGCCAATCTGCCTGAACACTTTCCCGTATGCGCTATCGCCGCCAAAGAACAGATGCTGCCCCGCCCCGCGTATGGAAAAGCCTGCCCATAGCGTGCGGTTTGTGTCACGGGTATTGCGGCGTGACCAATGCACCACAGGAAGCGCTTTGATCGTCACGCCATCCATGCTGAACTGCTGCTCCCAGTCCAGCTCCACTACCCGCTGGAAACCACGCCGCAGAAAAAACTCACCCAGGCGCAGCGGCGCCACCACCTGGATATGTTCCTTATACGGAAGATGCCGCAGGGTGACCTCATCCAGATGATCATAATGGTTATGGCTGATCAGAAGAATATCAATGGGGGGCAGGTTTTGTGCGGCAATCCCGCTTTTAACAAACCGTTTTGGGCCCAGCCGGCTGGGCCCCGCATAGTCGGACAGATAGGGATCGGTCAGAATGGTTTTGCCCGCAATCCGGATCACAAACGCCGCATGGCCAAGCCAGGTCAGGCTATCGGCCCCGTTCAGCACCTTAAGGCTGGCGATGGCGCGGCGTTCCGGAATTATATGGTCTTGCGGCACACTGACGCGGTTACGGGAATTGCGCGCCATGCGCCCCAGATAGCGCAGCAGGGTGCGCATATCCACGTCGCGCTGTGGACTGCCGGGCGGGTTCCGGAACAACCCGTTCGGCAAATGATGCGCAGGCCGCCCTGCGGCGGCGGGGGCATCTTCGGGAACGCGGCGCGCGCCAGTCCGGCGAAAACGCGAAATTCGGGGGGCATATTGGTCCATGGTGCTACTATATAGGTGTGCGGTTAACCAAATCAAATCACCCATCCACGCGCCATGTCACATTCCGGTAACATGACGCCGGTAGAAATGCCCGCAAAAGCCAGCAATATGAGGGCGATTGCAGTATGGAAGCAAAACATGTGCTGTTTTTGTGCACGGGAAATTCGGCCCGCAGCATCATGGCGGAGGCAGTGCTCAATTTTTACGGCATGGGCCGCTTCAGGGCCTATAGCGCGGGCAGCCATCCGGCGGGGGCGGTTCATCCGCTAACCCTGGATACGCTGAATATCGCCGGGATCAGCACCAGCGGACTGCGCAGCAAATCATGGGATGAATTTTCCGCACCGGGCGCGCCGAAGCTGGATTTTGTTTTTACCGTCTGTGACAATGCCGCAGGCGAGGTTTGCCCGGTCTGGCCGGGACAGCCAATGACCGCCCATTGGGGCTTTCCCGATCCCGCCGCCTTCGAAGGCACGGAAACGGAAAAGCGCGCCTTCTTTCAGGAAATTTTCCGGCAAATCCGTACACGAATTGAATTGTTCATCAGCCTGCCCATGGCCAGCCTTGACAGACTGTCGTTGCAGCGTAAGCTGGACGAAATGGGCCATGAATAGCCATTAATCCGGGGAAAAGCGCCATTACTATTTCAAAACGATTGACCGCCGAATTCACCGGCAGCGCATTTCTGCTGGCCACCGTCATTGGTTCCGGCATCATGGCGGAGAGATTGGCGGGTGGTAATATTGCCCTGGCGCTGCTGGGCAATACGCTGGCCACGGGCGCGATACTGGTGGTGCTGATTCTGATTTTTGGCCCCATATCGGGGGCGCATTTCAACCCGGCGGTGACATTGTCGTTCCGCCTGCGCGGTGAAATCAGCACGCCGGACGCGATGCGCTATACGCTGGCGCAGATTACGGGCGCACTGGCGGGCATGCTGGCGGCGCATTTCATGTTCGAGGCCCCGCTGCTGCAAACATCCACCCATATACGCGCGGGCGCGGCGCAATTTGGTTCGGAAATTATCGCGACCTTCGGTTTGCTGGCCACTATCATCGGCTGTGTGCGCCATCGCCCGGAGGCGGTTCCCTATGCGGTGGGCCTGTATATCACCGCCGCCTACTGGTTTACCGCATCCACCTCGTTCGCCAATCCAGCGGTTACCATTGCCCGCAGTTTTACGGACAGTTTCTCAGGTATCCGGCCCGTGGACGCACCTTACTTCATTCTGGCGCAACTGATCGGGGCCATACTGGCCACCTGGGTCTTTGGCTGGCTGTTTTCAGCAGATAAAACAGCAAGAATCTAGCTTTTATCCCCTGCGCCCTTGCCGCTTTTGCCGCAAGAGGCTATCAATGCGCCTCAGATTTCACGGGAGGCTTTGATGCGCAATCTAACGCACTTTATCGGCGGCAAGCATGTTCAGGGGGCCAGCGGGCGCTATGGCGCGGTGTATGACCCCATGACCGGCGAGACGCAGGCCAAAGCGCCGCTCGCCAGCGCCGGTGAAGTGCGTGCGGCCATTGATAATGCGGCGGCGGCCTTTCCGGGCTGGGCGGCGGAAAATCCGCAAAAGCGCGCCCGGGTGATGTTCCGCTTCAAGCAGCTGGTCGAAGACAATATGGACCAGTTGGCGGAATTGCTGAGCCGTGAACATGGCAAGGTGATCGCCGATTCCAGGGGCGATATTCAGCGCGGCCTGGAAGTGATCGAATTTGCCTGCGGCATTCCGCATCTGACCAAGGGCGAATTTACCGAAGGGGCCGGCCCCGGCATCGACATGTATTCGATGCGCCAGCCGCTGGGCGTGTGCGCGGGCATTACGCCGTTCAATTTTCCGGCCATGATCCCGATGTGGATGTTCGGCGTCGCCATTGCCTGCGGCAACACATTCATCTGCAAGCCATCGGAAAAAGACCCCTCCGTGCCGCTGCGCCTGGCCGAACTGATGCAGCAGGCGGGCCTGCCCGACGGGGTGCTGAATGTCGTCATCGGCGACAAGGAGGCCGTGGACGCCATCCTGACCGATCCGCGCATTCAGGCGGTCAGCTTTGTCGGCGCGACCGCCACCGCGCAATATATTTACGCCACGGCGGCGGCCAACGGCAAACGGGTGCAGGCCATGGGCGGCGCCAAAAATCACATGATCATCATGCCCGATTCCGATATGAACCAGGTCAGCGATGCGCTGATCGGCGCAAGCTATGGTTCGGCGGGCGAACGCTGCATGGCCATCTCGGTGGCGGTGCCGGTTGGCAAAGGCACGGGCGATGCGCTGATTGCAGCGCTGCGCCCGCGTGTGGAATCGCTGAAGGTCGGCCTGTCTACGGATCCCGAAGTGGATTACGGCCCCATGGTCACCGCCGAACATCTGGAAAAAGTGAAGAACTATATCGATATTGGCGTCAGGGAAGGCGCGAAACTGGTGGTCGATGGGCGCGGCTTCAAATTGCAGGGCTATGAAAACGGCTTTTATATGGGCGGCTGCCTGTTCGATAATGTGACACCGGACATGCGCATTTATCAGGAAGAAATTTTCGGCCCGGTATTGTGCGTCACACGTGCGGAAAATTTTGAGGACGCACTTCGTCTGCCTACGGAACATCAATATGGCAATGGGGTGTCGATCTTTACCCGCGACGGCGATGCGGCGCGCGAATTTGCCTCGCGTGTGCAGGTGGGCATGGTGGGCATCAATGTGCCTATTCCGGTTCCGCTGGCCTATCACAGCTTTGGCGGCTGGAAACGATCCGCCTTTGGCGACACCAATCAGCACGGAACCGAAGGCGTGAAATTTTACACCAAAATCAAGACCGTCACCGCCCGCTGGCCCGCCATGGGTGTGCGTAGCGGCGCCGACTTCACCATTCCGACGATGAAATAAACAATTGAATGCAGGGACCGCGCGCCGTCTATCGCGAACGCGTGCAATCGGGTCAGGTAAAACCTGACCCGGCGCAGGAATTCGCCATCGAAAAATTGCAGACGCTGGAGGATGCGCTTAGGCAGTATAAGCATGTCACGCGCAATCGCGTTCTGTCCTGGCTGGGCCGTGAAACGCCGCCGTCCCCCAAAGGCCTGTATCTGTGGGGCGAGGTCGGGCGCGGCAAAAGCATGCTGATGGATCTGTTTTATGAAACCGTCCCCATCACGCGCAAACGCCGGGTGCATTTTCTGCAATTCATGCTGGAAACCCATGAAGCCATTCACGCATGGCGCCAGGCCAACAAGCGCGGTGAAATTTCCAGATCCTCAAAATCAAACGGCGACGATCCTATCGCCCCGGTGGCGCGCGCCATTGCGGACAAAGTGCAATTGCTGTGCTTTGATGAATTTCAGGTGTCCGATGTGGCCGACGCGATGATATTGGGGCGGCTGTTTACCGCGCTGTTCGAGCATGGGGTGGTGATGGTGCTAACGTCCAACCGCGCGCCGGACACGCTCTATGAAGGCGGGCTGAACCGGCAATTATTTGTGCCGTTTATCGAACTGCTGAAACAGCGCCTGGAAGTGGTGCATCTGGTCAGCCCAACCGATTACCGCATGGCGCGGCTCAGCGGCCATCCGGTTTATCATACGCCACTTGGGCCAGACAGCGATGCAGAGATGGACGCCGCCTGGCTGCGCCTGACCGATACGCCCCGCGGCAAACCCGTGAAGCTGGATGTGCAGGGCCGCAAACTGCTGGTCCCGCAGGCAGCTAGCGGCGTGGCGCGCTTCGACTTTGCCGATCTATGCGAGGCGGCGGTGGGCGGCCCGGACTATCTGCAAATCGCCTGGACATTTCACACTGTGCTGCTGGATCATATTCCGCGCATGGACCGTGGCAGCCGCAACGAAGCCAAACGCTTCGTGACACTGATCGACGCGCTCTATGACAATCACGTCAAACTGATCTGCTCCGCCGGCGGCCCGCCTGATGCGCTATACCCCGCAGGCGACGGCAGCTTCGAATTCGCCCGCACCGTGTCGCGCCTGATGGAAATGCAGTCGGTGGAATATCTGGCCATGGGCCACGCGGTTTAGGGTTGTCCCTCTACACCACCCCATAGGCCAGCATGGCGTCGGCGACCTTGACGAAGCCCGCGATGTTGGCGCCCTTGAGGTAGTTCACATAGCCGTCTTTTTCTTCGCCATACTGAACGCAGCGATTGTGAATGCCGGTCATGACGTCGCGCAGAAGTTTTTGCAGATCTTCCTCTTTCCAGGAAAGCCGGGCGCTGTTCTGGCTCATTTCCAAACCGGAAACCGACACGCCGCCCGCGTTCGCGGCCTTGGAGGGGGCGAACAGGATTCTGGCATGCAGGAATGCGTCAATGCCTTCCTGCACCGTGGGCATGTTTGCGCCTTCCGCAACCCCCATGCAGCCGTTTTTCAACAGCAGCCTTGCCTCATCGCCGCTGATTTCGTTTTGTGTGGCGCAGGGGAACACGATGTCGCAGGGAATGCTCCACGGGCGCTTGCCGGAAAAATATTCGCAGCCGATCAGTCTGGCGGCTTCTTCGATGCGGCCGCGTTTGTTGTTTTTGATGTCCATCACCTGGGCCAGTTTTTCGGCGGTAAGCCCGTTCTTGTCGTAGATGAAGCCATCGGAGTCCGAGAGGGTCAGCACGGCCGCGCCAAGCTGGATCAGTTTTTCCGCCGCATATTGCGCGACATTGCCGGAGCCGGACACCAGGCATTTCTTGCCCACAAAGCCGTTCTTGTTGCGGGTCAGCATGTCTTCCATCATATAGACCGCGCCATAGCCCGTGGCCTCTGTGCGGATCAGGCTGCCGCCATATTCCAGGCCCTTGCCGGTGAGCACGCCGGTATAGACATTTTCCAGACGCTTGTACTGGCCAAACATGAAACCGATTTCGCGGCCCCCCACGCCGATATCGCCTGCGGGCACGTCCACATCCGCGCCGATATGGCGGTGCAGTTCGGTCATAAAGGACTGGCAGAAACGCATCACCTCATTATCCGACTTGCCCTTGGGATTGAAATCGGAGCCGCCCTTGCCGCCGCCCATGGGCAGGCCGGTCAGGCTGTTCTTGAAGGTTTGCTCAAAGGCCAGGAACTTCAACACGCTCAGGGTCACGGTGGGGTGGAAGCGGATGCCGCCCTTATAGGGGCCGATGGCGTTGCTGTTCTGCACCCGGTAGCCGCGATTAACCCTTATATTGCCCTGATCGTCTTCCCAGCAGACCCGGAAAATCACCACCCGGTCGGGTTCGGCCAGCCGCTCCAGAATGCGCATTTTAAGGTATTTCGGCTTGTCCTGAATGAACGGGATGATGCTGCCCGCAACCTCCTGCACCGCCTGATGAAACTCGGTTTCTCCTGGATTTCTGCGGATCAGCCCCTGCATGAAGACATCGAGATCGTTGGCGGCGACGTTCATAAGTACTTTCCTTTTTGTATTGGTTGGCCTGGAAATCATTGGAATGACAATATTCAATGCTGACCGGATAAAAAACAATGGTTAAATACGGAAAGATTTATGAAAGATATTGTGTGTAAGTTCGTCCCGGCTTGGGGAAGGCCGCAAACAAGGTAGATACAAAATGATCGTGCGTGCCAACGAAAGAAAGGCTGCGCTCATCAGCGACGCAGTTGCGCTGATTGGTGAACGCGCCGCGCCCGGCCCCAGAGCGGATCTGGAAAGCTTTATCGGGCATTATTTCAAAAATGTAATCGCCGAAGACCTGCTGCAACTGACGCCGCAGAACGTCTATGGCGCGGCATTGGCCCATTACAAGCTGGCCGCCACCCGCCGGCCGGGTGAAGTGCTCATCCGGGTTTATTCGCCGCGCATCGAAACCCATGGCTGGCAGATACCCCATACGGTGATTGAAATCGTCAATGACGATATGCCGTTCCTGCTGGATTCGGTCAGCGCCGTTATCGCGCGGCGCGGGCTGGGCGTGCATCTTGTGGCGCATCCGGTGTTGCGTGTACGGCGTACATCAGACGGATGCTGGGCCGGAATTGCCGAAAATGGGGATGGCGGCGCCAAAGCGGAATCCTTCATTCACATCATGATCGATGAACAGCATGATGCGGAAAAGCTGAAAAACATCCGGGATCATCTGGCGGCTGTGCTGGCCGATGTGCGCGCCGCCGTCAGCGACTGGCGCGGAATGCTTGCGCAGATTGATACATCCATCGCAGATATTCGCCAAAGCAAAGTGCCGATCGCCGTTGAAGAAGTGGATGAATCCATCGCCTTTCTGGAATGGATGCGTGACAATCATTTCACATTGCTTGGCTGTGCGGAACTTGCACTGACTGGAAAAGGCGACGCTGTTTCGGCCGTGCAGCTTCCTGAAAGCGGGCTTGGCGTATTGCGCAATCCGGATGTTAAATTATTCCGTTCCCGCAGCGACGGGCTTGTGGCGATTTCTCCGGAAATTCTGGAAAGCCTGCAACGTCCCGGGCCGCTGATCATTACAAAAACCGATGTGCGTTCCAGCGTACACCGCGATACGCATATGGATTATGTGGGCGTCAAGCGTTACGGCGCAGATGGAAAAGTGACCGGCGAGCGGCGCTTTGTGGGGCTGTTCACTTCGGGCGCTTATAGCCGCGCGCCGGGGGAAATTCCATTGTTGCGGCGCAAGGTTGCGCTGACCATTGCCCGCGCCGGCTTTGCCCGCGACAGTCATGACGGCAAGGCGCTGCAGAACATTCTTGACACCTATCCGCGTGACGAGCTGTTTCAAATATCGCGTGAGTTGCTGTTTCAAAACGCCATTGCGATTTTGCGCCTGCAGGAACGCCCGCGCACCCGGCTGATTGTGCGCGCCGATCCGTTTGAGAGATATGTCTCGTGCCTTGTGTATATTCCACGCGAGCGGTATGACGCGGAATTGCAGCAACGCATTGGCGTGATCCTTGCGGAAAATTTCAAGGGTTCGGTCGTCACGATCACGCCGGAATATGGTGATGCGCCGCTGGCGCGGGTGCATTTCATTATTAAAACCAACCCTGGTGACATGCCAGAGTTCCAGATCGAACTGATCGAAGCGCAGATCGATCAGGCGGCGCGCACCTGGCGCGATGATTTGCGCGTGGCGCTGCTTGCGCATGCGGGCGGCGGACGCGGCCTGCAATTATGGGAACGCTACGCAAAGGGATTTCCGCCGGATTATATGGCGCATTTCCCGCCCGAACTGGCGGCCCTGGATATAGAGCGCATGGAAGCGCTGCTGGTGTCCGATGGCATTCATGTCTGCTTTTACCGCACGATTGAAGATCAGGAATCCTGTGTGCGTTTCAAACTGTTCCGCAAGAGTGAAGCGGTGGCGTTAAGCGATTGCATGCCGATGCTGGAGCGCATGGGTTTTCGGGTAACGGGTGAACATCCGTATGAAATAGATGTGGCGGGCGAGACGCGCATCTGGCTGCATGATTTTGAAATGCGCGAGGCGAACGATAGAGCTGTTGATCTTTCCGTGGTGCGCGAAAATCTCGAAGACCTGTTCACGGCGCTCTGGCATGGCGCCGCCGAAAATGACGGCTTCAATCGTCTTGTGCTGGGCGCAGGCCTGATGTGGCGCGAGGCTGCGTTGCTGCGCGCCTGTGGCAGATATCTGCGTCAGGCGGGCATTCCCTATAGCAACGATTATATGGAATGCGCGCTGAACGCCCATCCTAAAATCATCCGGTACATGATTGATCTTTTTCATGCGCGCTTCAATGTTGATTTTGCAGGTGCGCGTGAGGCAGCGGTAGACACATTGCGTTTGGCCATCACGCAGGAACTGGATGTGGTGGAAAGCCTGGACGAAGACCGGATTTTACGCCGCTTCCTCAATCTGATTGAATGCACCCTGCGCACCAGTTTCTATCAGCATGATCAGGAAGGTGCGTACAAGGATTATATCTCCTTCAAGCTGGACAGCAGTCTGGTCGATGAACTGCCGCTGCCGCGCCCGATGGTGGAAATTTTTGTGTATTCACCGCGCGTAGAAGGTGTGCATCTGCGCTTTGGCAAAGTGGCGCGCGGCGGGTTGCGCTGGTCGGACCGGCGTGAAGATTTCCGCACCGAAATTCTGGGGCTGGTAAAGGCGCAACAGGTAAAGAATGCTGTGATCATTCCGGTTGGCTCCAAGGGCGGCTTCTTTCCCAAACGTCTGCCCACAGGCGGTGCACGCGAGGCCATTCAGGAAGAAGGCATTGCGGCCTACCGCATGTTCATTTCCGGCCTGCTGGATCTGACAGATAATATTGTGGATGGCAAGGTGTCCCCGCCGCCGCGCGTGCGGCGTTATGATGGAGATGATCCGTATCTGGTGGTGGCCGCCGACAAGGGCACGGCGGCATTTTCAGATATTGCGAATGGCGTGGCGCAATCTTATGGGTTCTGGCTGGATGATGCGTTTGCGTCGGGTGGCTCGGTTGGCTATGACCACAAGAAAATGGCGATCACGGCGCGCGGCGCATGGGAGGCGGTCAAGCGGCATTTCCGCGAACGCGGCACGGATATTCAGACAGCGCCGTTCACGGTCATTGGTTGCGGCGATATGTCGGGCGATGTGTTTGGCAATGGCATGTTGCGCTCGCGCCAGATACGGCTGCTGGCGGCGTTTGATCACCGCGATATTTTCATTGATCCCGATCCCGATCCGGAAAAAAGTTTTGAGGAGCGCGCGCGCCTGTTTGACCTGCCGCGATCCTCATGGGCGGATTATGACGCAAAACTGATCAGTACGGGCGGCGGCGTGTTCAGCCGTTCGCGTAAATCCATCCTGTTAACCCCGCAGATGCGGCAGATGACAGGCCTGACACAGGCCGCCGTCACACCGGCGGAACTGATTCATGCGCTGCTGGGGGCGGAGGTTGATCTGTTATTCTTCGGTGGTATCGGCACCTATCTTAAATCCTCGCGCGAAAGCCATCTGGATGCAGGCGACAAGGCCAATGATGCGGTGCGCATTGACGGCTGCAAAGTGAAAGCGAAAGTCATTGGCGAAGGCGCAAATCTTGGCTGCACACAGTTGGGCCGCATCGAATATGCGCAAACCGGCGGCGCCATCAACACCGATGCGGTGGATAATTCTGCGGGCGTTGACTGTTCCGATCACGAAGTAAATATTAAAATCGCCCTGGGCCGGGAAGTACAGGCAGGTGATCTGCCCCGCAAACAGCGCGATCAGCTGCTGGCGTCCATGACCGGTGAAGTGGCCGAACTGGTGCTGCGCGATAATTATCAGCAGACGCTGGCGATCAGCCTTGAAGCCGCGCTCGCGCACAGTTTGCTGGACATGCATGCGGGATTTATCCGCGAACTGGAGCGCGCCGGACAGCTGAATCGCAAGGTTGAATTCCTGCCCGATGATGCGGGTATTGCGGAACGCGCAGCAGCGGGGCTTGGGCTTACCCGGCCAGAGATTGCGGTGCTGGTCGCCTATGCGAAAAACAGCATGCGGCAGGAATTGCTGACCAGCGATATGCTGGATTCGGAATATCTGCGTGAGGATCTGCTGGGCTATTTCCCAAAACCGCTGCGTGAAAAATATCCGGCGGCGCTTTTGGGACATCAGCTGCGCCGTGAAATCATGGCGTCCATGCTGGCCAATTCCATTGTCAATCGTGCCGGCGTCACCTTTGTCAGCGCGATTGCAGAAGAAACCGGATTTTCCACCGCCGATGTCGTGCGCGCTTTTATTGTGGCGCGCGCGGCCTTTGATATGCGTGCTTTCTGGCAATCGCTTGAGGCGCTGGATAATAAGGTGCCGGCGGATGTGCAGACGCGCATTCAACTGGATGGGCGCAACCTGATCCGGCGTACGACCATCTGGTTTTTGCGCAATGTGCCGCAACCGGTGAATATTGGCGCAATTATCGACGCTTACCAGCCAGGCATTGCACAGTTGCGCAGCGAAATTCATCTGCACCTTTCAACCTTCGAGGCGCAAGCCCATGCCGCGCGTTTGCAGGCCTTGCAGGCGGATGGCGTCCCCGAAGACATTGCCCGGATCGCAGCGGGATTACAGGCGATGGGTGCGGCGGCGGATATGGTCATGGTGGCGCGATCCACCGGCAAAACGATTGGCGATGTGGCGGCGGCGTTCTTCCGGATTGGCGCGGCGCTGGGCCTTGACTGGCTGTGCGACGCGGCGGAAAAAAATACGGCTGACGGGCATTGGGAAAGATTGGCGATGAACGCCATGATAGATGATTTTTATGGTCAGCAGCGGGTGATGACGGCGCAGGCGCTCGGCACCGGCAGTTCGCTGGATGCGCAACAGGCGGTGGCGCAATGGTGTGATGCGCATGGGCCCGCGGTGCGCCGCACGGTCCGGCTGATTGATGAAATGCGTTCAGGCGCGATCAGCGTGGCCAAGCTTGCCTTCGTCAACCGTCAGATGCGTGATCTGCTGAACAAGTAATGCTGTTGCGTGCGTGATCCAATGCGCTAGATTGCGATGGTGACATATACACCGCATGACATTGCCGCCAAAAAATCCGCGTTTGCGCGGCGGCGCGGGCAATATTCCTGGGCGCTGCTGGATTGGGCGCATCAGCCCTATTTCACCCTGATCACCACCTTTATCTTTGCGCCTTATTTCGCCACCAGCTTTATTGGGGACGCAGTGCGTGGACAGGAAATCTGGGGCTATAGCCAGTCTTTCGTGGGCGCCACCATCGCAGTCTTAAGCCCGGTATTGGGCGCTATTGCCGACAGAACCGGGCGGCGCAAACCGTGGATTGCCGCCCTTGGCGTTTCATACGTGATAGGCAATGCGCTGTTATGGTTTGCAGTCCCTGGGGGTGCGGGTGCATTCTGGCTGGTGATGGGCGCAGTGGTGCTGGCGGCGATCAGCGCGGAATTCATTATCGTCTTCAGCAACGCCATGCTGCCTGATCTGGTGTCGCCCGCGCGCCTTGGCGGGCTTAGCGGTTTCGGCTGGGGGCTTGGCTATGTGGGCGGCTTGCTCAGTCTGGTGATGATTATCGGCATGCCGGGGTTGAAGGAAATGCCGGGACAGATGGTTGGGCCGCTGACGGCATTCTGGTTTCTGCTTTTTGCGCCGCCATTCTTTTTGTTTACGCCCGATCGTGCTGCAACGGGATTGCGTGTGGGGCAGGCGGTGCGTGAGGGTCTGGCGCAGCTGCGACAGACCCTCACGCATGCGCGCAGCTATGGCAATGTGATGCGGTTTCTGGTTGCACATATGATTTACGCCGATGGCCTGTCGGCGCTGTTTGCGTTTGGCGGCATTTATGGGGCGGGCCTGTTTGGCTGGGAAATTTTCACCCTGGGCCTGTTTGGTATTATTCTGATTATCTTTGCGGCTGCCGGTGCGTTTGCCGGTGGTTGGGCCGATGACCGGTTTGGTTCGCGCCGCACCATTCTGGTGTCGGTTGCCGGATTATGCATCGCGTTGCTGGGGGTGATATCCATTCAGCGGGATTCAATTCTTTTCGGCATCCCTGTAGAACCCATGCAGCCTGGCGGGACGCCGTTCAGCAGTGTGCCGGAACTCGCCTATCTGGTGTGCGGGGTAATGATGGGAATTTTTGGCGGTCCGGCACAGGCTGCCAGCCGCACCCTGCTGGCGCGTCTTGCCCCCAGGGAAATGGCCGGGGAATTTTATGGGCTGTTCGCCATGTCCGGCAAGGCGACCTCCTTTCTGGCGCCGTTGCTGATCGGGCTGACAACAGCAGCCCTGCATTCCCAGCGCGCCGGAATGTCCGTGATCCTGCTGTTCCTGATTGCCGGATTTGCAGTTTTGCTGCGGGTCAAAGAGGCCGGACGCCAGGCTAACTTTATTTAACTATAAGTAATCATTGGATAATTCTCCGCATCACGGACGGCCTGGTTAACCGGCAGTAAAAAAATGACACATGCGTCATTTTTTGTTGACTCCGGCGCTGCTATTGACCATACTATCAAGTAAGCCAAGCCTTGCTGATGCAAGCGCATAGAAACCTGCGATACAACCATGATGAGGAGCACCCAATGAGCAAGGAAGCCACCGTCTACAGAACAGTCAGCGCCCATGATTTTCCGCCGATGCTGGACCCCGCCCGTTATGGCCAACGCTCCAGCGCATTTGACAAAATCATTTCCGCCACCAATGACCATTTCTGGGATCCGCTGGATACCCGCTATATCGATTTCAGTGCGCCGTTTGATATTGAAAACGAATATATTGTGCAGCCGAAACTGACACCGGAAATGAACACCGGCATTGTGGAAAAGCTGACCGAAAAACAGAAAATCCATCTTAACAACCGGGTGCAACACCATCTGCTGTCCACGGTTCTGCATGGCGAACAGGCGGCGCTGAACATGTCGGCCAATCTGTGTCACATGCTGCTTGATCCCGGCGCGCAGGAATATTGCGCCAATCAATGCCGCGAAGAGGCCCGCCATGTGACCGGCTTTACCAAATATATTGCCGCACGCTTTGGTGCGCCGGCGCCGGTGACCGGCGTGTTGCGCGGCCTGCTGGTGGATGTTGTCACGACCGATCAGGTCTGGAAAAAAATCGTCGGTCTACAGATGATGCTGGAAGGCTTTGCGATGGGTCTGTTCGCTTCTTACTATCAGTTTGGCAATGATCCGCTGTTGGTGAAGCTGGTGCAGCTGGCCATGACCGATGAGGCGTTCCACCATAAATTCGGCAAGATCTGGGCCGACAAGACCATCCCGCATATGGAGCCTGAACTGCGTGATACGGTCGAAGACTGGCTGCGTGACACGTTCGATCTGGTGCTGAAAAACTTCAGCGATCCTGAGCAGAAGCAGCATATTTACGCCGAGGTTGGCCTTAAATGGCAGGACGTACAGTCGGCGATGTTTGAAGCCTTCACCGATGATTTCCACCGCAAGCAAATGCAGGAAAGCACCAATATTTTCCGCACCGTGATCAAGACGCTGCTCAAGGCCGGCATTATCACCCAGCGCACCGCGCCCTATTATGCCGCGTTCGTCGACATGAAGGAACTGCATGCCGAAGGCGAAAGCATGGTCGGCGATGAAATTGCCGAAGAAGGCATCCGCTATCTGAAAGGTATCAACATGTTCGGCAAGGGCGCGCAGATCGCCGCCGAATAGGCTGGTTTCATCCTGTCGCGCACGGCGTGGCCGGCGCGCCAAACGGGTGTTTCTCCGCCCCCCGGGTCACATGCCCCCGGGGGGCGTTTTTTTGCCTGAACCAGCGTCCTTGCGGCATGATCTGGCCAGCGCAACCTGCTCGTGACAATCACGGGTGTTTGCCGTTATTCTTGAAAAAAACAGGAACAGGGGGTGTGCATGCCGGTTGATCTTAAAATGATTTTGCCACAAAACCGCATTGACGCGATGAAGGCCACGGGCCTGTGGCCCAGCATGCTGGTGACAGACGCGCTGGATAGGCTGGCCGCGCAACGCCCGGACGCCGTGGCCATAACCGGCATAAACACCATGCGGGGCGGACGCCGCGAAACAGTTTCCTATCGTCAACTGGATATTCTTTCCAGACGCATTGCGCTTGGCCTGGTGCATTACGGTATCGGCAAGGGCGATATGGTGTCGTTTCAACTGCCCAATTGGTGGGAATTCGCCGCCCTGCACCTGGCCTGTGTACGCATTGGCGCCATCAGCAATCCGGTGATGCCGATTTTTCGCGAACGCGAACTTTCCTTCATGCTGTCGTTCGCCGAAACAAAGGCGATCTTCGTGCCGCGGGAATTTCGCGGTTTCGATCACGGCGCGATGATGGCGGGCCTGCGCAAGGACTTGCCGGCCCTTGAACATATATTTGTGCTTGGTGGAACAGGGCCGCAAAGCTTTGAGGAAAATTTTCTCAATCGCCGCCACGAAGACGAAATGGATGGCCCCGCGATTTTTGCGGCGCGTAAAATGAGCCCCAATGACGTCAATGAAATGCTCTACACCTCCGGCACCACGGGCCAGCCCAAGGGCGTGATGCACACCGCCAATACGCAATTGGCCAACGCCCTGCCCTATGCGCAACGCCTGGCGCTGGGTGAACGCGATGTGATTTTGATGTCGTCACCGCTGGCGCATCAGACCGGATTTCTGTACGGGGTCATCATGCCGCTGCTGATTGGCGCCAAGGTGGTGTATCAGGATGTGTGGGACGCGAGGGTTGCGGCGCAGCTTATTCAGGAAGAACGCGTGACCTACACTATGGCGTCGACGCCCTTCCTGGCCGATCTGGCGGGCACGCCGCAGGTGCGCGATTATGATATCAGCACCCTGAAAAACTTCCTCTGTGCGGGTGCGCCTATTCCGCGCGTACTGGCGGAAAACGCCAGCAGGGATCTGGATATCAATGTTCTGTCGGGCTGGGGCATGAGCGAAAATGGCGCGGTGACGACGACACAGCCCAGTGACCCGATGGAAAAAGTCTTCAATACAGACGGCAAACCGCTGCCTGGCGTTGAGGTGCGTATTGTCGATGAAAAAGGCAAGGTTGCGCCACTCAATACCGAAGGCCTGCTGCAATCGCGCGGCTGTTCGGCCTTTGTGGGCTATATGAAAAAACCGGAAATGCACGGCACGGACGCCGATGGCTGGTTTGACACCGGCGATTATGCGCGCATGGATGAAGATGGCTATATCCGCATCACCGGGCGCGCCAAGGACATTCTCATTCGCGGCGGCGAGAATATTCCCGTGGTGGAAGTGGAAGAGCTTTTGTACCGGCACCCCGCAATTGCCGATGCGGCGATTGTTGGCATGCCGGATGACCGGCTGGGCGAACGCGGCTGCGCCTTTGTCACGCTACAGCCCGGCGCCGCGCTCAGCTTTGAGGATATGGTGGCCTATCTGAAAGACGCGAAACTGGCGCGCAACTATCTGCCGGAGCGCCTGGAAGTGATTGCGGAAATGCCGCGCACCGCCAGCGGCAAAATCCAGAAATTCAAACTGCGCGAAATCGCAAAGGAGTATTCGGTTTGACCCCATCCTGGCAGGCAAATGACGCATTGCGCGATCACGTTACGCGCAATGTCACGGATTTCGAAAGCCGCAATCATGCTGGCGAGGGGCTGAAACACGCCGCCGTGGCGCTGGTGATTGCCGCCAATGACGCGGGCGAGGGCGCCATTCTGCTGACGCGCCGCGCCCCGCGCCTGAACGCCCATGCGGGGCAGTGGGCGCTGCCCGGCGGGCGGCTGGACAAGGGTGAAACGCCCATAGATGCCGCGCTGCGTGAAATGCACGAGGAAATCGGCCTGGATATCGCGCCGCATCATGTGATCGGGATGCTGGATGATTATCCCACCCGTTCGGGCTATCTGATTACGCCGGTGGTGATCTGGGCGGGGTTGGGGGCAAAACCTGTCCCCAACCCGGCCGAGGTCGCCTCCATCCATCATGTCAGTTTCTCGGAGTTGAACCGCCCGGATTCCCCCGTGTTTTTTAACATCCCCGAAAGCGCGCGCCCGGTTATCCGCCTGCTGGTCGAAGACAGTTTCGTGCATGCGCCGACCGCCGCCGTGATGTATCAGTTCCGCGAAGTGTGCATACACGGGCGGCACACCCGCGTGGATCATCTGGAACAGCCGGTGTTTGCGTGGAAATAGGGGCGCCGCCAATCTTATTGATTGGCCAAAGTTATGATATTGAAAGTATTTAGGGATATTTTCCGGGCATGAGTTTAGGAAAGCGCATCACCGGCGGGGCTGCGACACTGTTCGCCATGCGTCTATTGATCCGTTTCATCGGGCTGTTCAGCACGATGGTGCTGGCGCGCATGCTGGTTCCCGAAGATTTCGGTCTGGTCGGACTGGCCGTATCGTTTTTGGCGATCATTGAGGGCATTACTTCCATCAATCTGGGGAGCGCCCTGATTAAAATTCGTGATGAAAGCCGTGATCTTTACGATACGGCCTGGACCCTGGGACTTATCCGGTCGGGGGTCATTTCCCTCGTCATCGTAATTTCGGCCAGCTTTCTGCCAGCCCTTATGAACGAGCCGCGGCTGGAGAATGTCATATACATTATCGCCCTGCAGCCGCTTATCCAGGGCCTGATGAACCCGCGTTTTATTGAATTTGAGAAAAATCTGAATTACCGGCCGGTATTCATTAACAACGTTACCAGCAAAATATTCTCGGCGGCCATCACTGTGACCATAGCGGTGATTTACCAGAATTATTGGGCGCTTATCATCGGCAGTATGGCGTCCAGCCTGATTGGTTTATGCATGGGCTATGCGATGCGGCCCTATCTGCCGCGATGGAGCCTTGGACGGGTGCGGGAAATTTTTGGATTCACCGCCTGGCTGTCCGGCGTCTCGATCCTGTCGGCGCTAAATACGCGTCTTGACAATTTTATTGTCGGCGGTTTTCTGGATACAAAGCATGTCGGCTATTACCGCATTGGGGAAGAACTGACAACCCTGCCAACGGGTGAATTGGTGGGGCCGCTAACCCAATCCCTGTTTCCCGCCTTTTCGGAAATGGCGCACGAGCCGGAAAAACTCAGAGCTAATGTGCTCGAAGCCACCTCCGTCCTCGCGGCAATAACCCTTCCCGCAACTTTCGGATTCGCCTTTCTCGCGGAAGATATTGTACGTCTGCTGGTGGGCGAAAAATGGCTTGTTATCGTGCCAATGATACAGATTCTAACACCGGTTATTGGCCTTCAAACAGTTGCCGCCACGGCGGCAAGCGTGTGCATGGCGACAGGCCGCACGCGCGATCTGTTCAATTCGGAAATCATATTTTTTATCGTCCGGCTGACCGCTATTTTTACCGGCGTCATTTTTTGGGGATTCGCGGGGATCATAGGGGGGCGCGTTATATCTGGCCTTACATATTTTCTCATTAGTAACTTGCGCTTGATAAGGGCCATCAAAGTTCCCTTTTTCCAGCCAATCCTGCATTCATGGCGAAGTATAGCAAGCGCCATCATCATGGTTTGCGTAATGTGGGCGTATCACCATGCAGGTTTAGTGGATATAATGAAATTTCCGATGTTTTTACGATTAGGCAGTTCGGTAATTGTCGGCGCTTTTACTTATGTGATTGTTCACGGGATACTGTGGAAACTAAGTGGGTACCCTATTGGCACCGAAGCGCGTTTTTTAACTCTTATCCGTTCATTGGGACGAAATAAGGCGTAGATCGCAAATACTTCTAAAGAATTTCTGCGCAAAATGTTGCGTGAAGTACGGATTATCATGTTAGGTGCAGTTAATTTTTATTTACTGAGTTAACTTTTATTCAGATTTAGGAGTGTCTCGTGGCAATATTTTATTATATGGATTTTGGCGTAATTCATGGATCTCGTAATTTTGGCGATGACATAAATCCATTATTACTCGGCAAGCTTTTTCACCCAACACTCATTCAAAGCCCAAAAAAATGTCTCATTGGCATCGGGACGATTATTAATGATAAAAACGTGGCCAAGATAGCTCACTACGAGCGTAAAATCGTTTTCTCCTCCGGCGTAGGGTATGGGACGGTTGAAAACCAATTTGACGATAGTTGGGATTTTGTCTGTGTCCGGGGGCCAGATTCGGCTGATGTCTTGGGCCTATCCGTCGAGAAAGGAATATGTGATGGAGCTATTCTCTTGGCAGACTTCCATCAGCCGAAACCATCCGGGGCAAGAGAGGGAACCGTTTTTATTCCGCATGTTAATTCAGGCTGGAGCTCTGGTAGGGGTCTGAAGAGTATATGCGCGGATTTGGGCCTGACGTATCTCAGCCCGGATGCGCCCTTCGATACTTTCATCGATACAGTACAAACTGCATCGCTAGTGATAACCGAAGCGATGCACGGCGCGATCCTTGCGGACGCCATGCGCACCCCTTGGATTCCCGTTAACTTCCTCCACCATCACCGGTTTAAATGGGAAGACTGGTTTAAATCCATAGAGGTGCCTTATGCATCGCATTTGATCCAGCCAACCTTTTGGGATGCGAACAAGCCAGATTTCAAAGACATCATCAAAACGCCATACAGACTGCTCAAACAGGACTTTGCAAAGAAATCGCTACGAAGGATTATGCACGAAGCCCCCGCTCTTTTGAGCAGCGATAGTGTAATTGAAATGCGCAAACAAGCACTTCGTGACCGCGTTGCGTATATAAACAAAAAGTACAAGGATTGATCCGGCCCGGCGGAATTAGTATTGTACCAAGTAATTTACCCGTAGTAGTCAAGCTCTCAAATTTTTCGCAGCGAGTCACTATTTTCCTATTCCGTACGCTGCGAACGCAGCAATCGCTCTTACATAAAACATGACGTCCCGTTCACCGTGCGGCACATTCCACACAACCTCGCGGGCTTTCCTGAAATCGCGCACCCAGAAGTAGTGATTAAAAAGCAAGGCCTTGCGCCGGGTAATGTCCTTCATCGTAAGTTCAGTAAAACGGTCAGGGATCAGTTTATGTTCTACAAGGCGCCGGAGCACTTGCATGTCCCCTTCCGCGACCCGCAAGGAACCCGCAGAAAAACTTCCTTCATGCCGTCTTACTTTGGCCGTGACGTTCTGGTCGATGGCGGCAATATGGCCCCGCGCCTTCGGCTTTTGGAATTAGCAAGTACAGACTGGTGGGCGCGGCTGGGATTGAACCAGCGACCCCCTCGATGTCAACGAGGTGCTCTCCCACTGAGCTACGCGCCCGATAAATATGCCTTCTCTTATCCGTTGAAGTGGGCCGATGGCAAGCACTTCATTTGTGCGCATCAATGAATGATTCGTTAAAAATGAAGCGCCTTTTTCGCTTTGGAGGCATCTTTGCTGATAGATCGCTATAGCAACGGGGCGCCAGGCGTGGGAAATATGTCATAGTTACCAACTAAGTGACCATGATCCGGTTTTCGTCCGCGCCTTAGGGTTGACAGACGACGCCTTTTTCTGGCGTTGTGACAGGTGAGGCATGAGGCTTGTCAGGACAGCATCAAACAAACGCTGCCGGCGGGCTTGAAAAAACCAAGAATGGAGGCACGTGTGTCCGGATTGTTGAACACGCCCGCACGGCGGGTGTTGCGGAATCGTCTTGTAATGAGCGGTTCCGCTGTTGCGGTATTGGCGCTGACGGCGGGTTCCGCCAGCGCCGTTAATTATACTTATGGCGAGGTGAGCGGCTCGGTCGATACGACGCTTTCTGCTGGCGCGTCCATGCGCACCAGCGCGCGCGATTGCCGAAATCTCCAGGAGGGTGAGGGCGGCTGCAAGGTCCGTGACGCTTCGGGCGTTGAAAAAGGCGGCCCCATCAATGGCGACGATGGCAATCTGAATTACGGCCAGTGGGACGTGTTCTCCAGCCCCCTGAAGGCGACCTCGGAAGTGGGCGCCACCTGGCGCAATTTCAACGCCTTTGTGCGCGGCACGGCGTT